>CAEZVC010000002.1_pt1 | contig 37588 bp, 41 predicted proteins | sample 7264641 | NCBI WGS metagenome assembly CAEZVC01 (sample SAMEA6813845, study PRJEB35770) | uncultured Microthrixaceae bacterium | biome: Freshwater; feature: Freshwater reservoir; material: water | place: Czech Republic | collected 2017-05-23 | depth 0.5m m
CACGAGATTCAAGTTCGTCCATCCCCTCGACCACAGCGGCATTAAGCGCTGCGGAAACAATGTTCCGGCGTTCCGGATCACTCAGAGTGATGGTGGCAACACGGTCTGAAACTTCGAGCGTGATCATGGGGTCATTGTTGCCTGTCTCAAGCAGGGATGCCGACCTGTTAACGGGGAAGGCCCAAAACCCGGTCGCCCAGAATATTTCTCATCACGTTGGAGGTGCCCCCCATGATTGTGTAGGCCGGGGCATACGCAATTTCTGTCGACCATTCCGAATGCAACATTGCTTCGGGGCCCATGATCCGGGCGGCAAAGTCTGCGACCCGCTGTTCGTACTCCGTGCAGACACATTTTGTTCCTGCTGCGAAACCCGCAGGCGTCTGGCCGAGCACGCTTCGGTACACCAGCAGTCGACCAACGATGAAGCCGATCTCGAGTTCGGCGATTTCCTGGCGAATAACCGGATCAGAGGTGTTGGCCATCTCGAGGGCGTGCAAGTACAGCGCCCGATTCGAAACCAAACGATCGATTCCACCGCGCTCATGTTCAAGTTGCCGCATTGTCTGAGAGAACGCGTTGCCCTCGACGCCAACAAGGTTTCCGATCGGCACCCGCACGTTGTCGAACCACACCTCGTTGAAGTGGCGAGCATCGACCATGTCGCGAATCGATCGAACTTCAATCCCAGGCGTGTCCATCGGCACGATGATTTCGCTGATACCTAGATGCGGTTTGTTGGGAACCGACTCCGTGCGACAGATCAAATAGCAATAGTCCGATTCGTGGGCGAACGATGTCCAGATCTTTTGTCCGTTAATGACCCACTCATCGCCATCGCGAACTGCCGAAGTCGTCAACGACGCAAGGTCGGACCCACTGTTTGGTTCCGACATGCCGATGCACCAGGTGACATCACCCGCCAAGATCTCTGGGAGATAACGCTCACACTGTTCTGCAGTCCCAAACGTATAAAGCCCCGGACCCATCTGACGATCAGCAAACCATGTGGCGCCGATTGGGACACCCGCAGCAATAAGCGCTTCGCTCACGATCAATCGGTCAACGGGAGAGCGGCCACCGCCACCGAATTCCTTCGGCCATGTCATTCCGATCCAGCCGCGTTCCGCCAACTCTTTCGAACACTCACGCGAGAACGAACACAGCCATGAATCATTAAATCGGCCGTACTTCGCAACAGCTTCGGCTGCGAATGATTCGGCCTCGGCTTTCAGCGCACGATGATCGTCGTCGAGAGTGAAATCCACAACCGTCAATCTAGGAGAAAGAACGCGAGTTGCTTACCCCAGGAGATCGGCGAGGACCTCACGTCGAAGAAGTTTGCCCGTCGGCGTATGCGGCAATTCGTCGCGGAATTCAATCCGATAGGGGGTCTTCGAACTGCGCAGATGCAACTGGCAATAGTCGTGGAGTTCATCGACCGATACCGAGGCCCCGGGCCTCATGACCACGACAGCAGCGATCTGCTGACCCCATTCGTCGTCGGGGATTCCTACAACCGCAGCATCGATAATGGCGTCATGACGACGTAAGACGTCCTCGATTTCTGCAGGAGCAATATTCTCGCCTCCGCGAATGATGGTGTCATCGGCGCGACCCTCGATGAAGAGGTAATCGTCTTGATCGATCCAACCGCGATCTTTGGTCGGGAACCATCCTTCGGCATCGACGACGCTTCCGCTTTCGTATTCACCCGAAACCTGTTCACCCCGGAGAAACACCAATCCGGGTTCGCCAACGGGAAGGACACTGCCGTCTTCGTCGCGCACTTCAACTTCGATACCGGGAAGCACTTTGCCAACCGAGCCCAATCGAACTTTGGCCACTGGATCTCCGGCAAATGCCGCATCGTGATCTTCGGGACCGAGCAAGGCGATTGTCGATGAGGTTTCCGTCAGCCCATAGGCATTCACGAACCCAGTACCCACGAACAATTCAAGGGCTTGTTCAAGAACAGGAAGCGGCATGCGCGCTCCGCCGTACGAAAGTGTCGCTAGCGATGGAGCACCGGCGGGTGAACCATCGAGCAATTGAACAACCCGAGCAAGCATGGTTGGGACGACCATCGCTTGAGTGATGCGTTCATTACGAATCGTGTCGAGCCACACCTGCGCATCGAAGGATTCCAGATAGACGATGCGACGTCCCGAGTACATGTTCGACAGAAGGTTGGCCAAACCAGCGATGTGATACGGCGGAACGGTGACAAGCGCAGCTTGTTCTGGGTCAGCCCCAGCGAATTCAACAGTGCCGATCACATAGGCAGTGAGATGGCGATGGCGAAGCAGCGCCGCTTTTGGCGTACCCGAAGTTCCAGACGTGTAGAGAACAATTGCGACATCTTCGGGATCGACGAAGGCCGGAAGTTCGACATCGGCTGCTGTCGAAAATTCAGCATCGAGCAACGTCGACCGAAGTACAACCATGGCGGGATCGGCGCCAGGAACCTTTGCCGTTTCCGCAATGATTACCGCGCCGAGATTTGCTTCAACTAACGGTTGGAGTTGTTCCTCGCCGAGGCGATAGTTCAGCGGAATGAACGGAAGCCCTGCATACGCGGCACCAAAGACTGCAATCGGGAAACTCGCATCATTCGTTCCGCAATAGACGACGCCAGTCGCCCCCATAGAAAGAAACTTTGCCGCGCATCGGCGAGCAGCAGCATCGAGTTGTGCGTAACTCAGAGTCCGCGACCCTGACGTAACCGCGGGACGGTCCTCGAGTGTCGATGCCGACATCTCGAGCAAAAGCGAAAGATTCACGCGACGACCTTCAGATCAGTCAGAGGATGGAAGCGGCTTGGCGCCCTTGATGGGGACTTCACGACCATCGGCAGCCAACGTGCCGGGACCGGGCTTGGCACACAGAACCTCAATGCCCGAATCTTCGTCGGCGTAGCGCTTGCCAACGAGGGTGCCATCGCCACTGGCGTCGGCATGGCCTCCACCTGGTCGATCGGCCGCAGCTTCGACAACTTCGACGCCACCGCAGGTAAGTGCGACAGGTGAGCTCGGGGGACGGACCACGACGAGTTCGACGCTGCACTCTGGGCAAGCGAGTCGACTACCGGCCTTGATGTCCATCTCCAGCTCCTCCCGTGAGACACCCCGTGGTGCTTCAACGTCTTGGCAACGTATCGCGCCTGAACCACCTTCCGAAAACATTGTCGCTCTGAGCATGCCAACCGCTCGATGTGCGAGGATCTCGGCTCTCATCACCAGCGGGGAGATTTCCATGTCATATGTGATTCCGGGCCGGTTCGACGGCAAGGTTGCCTTCCTCACCGGAGCAGGTTCTGGCATCGGCCGAGCCTCCTCACTGAGACTCGCCGCAGAGGGTGCTGAGGTCTTCATCCACGACATGAACGCCGAGTCGCTCGCGGAAACTGTTTCGATGATCACCGCCGCCGGCGGGACTGCCGTGTCTCGAGTCGGAGACGTCACCGAACGTGCTGAGTGTTTCGCCGCTATCGCTGAAGCCATTGAGGTGTTCGGTCGTCTCGATGTACTCGTCAACGTGGCCGGAATCGCTGGCGGGTACCACTTCACCGAAATGACCGAAGAGCAATACCGGCGCATGGCTGCAGTCAACATGGACGCGCCGTTCTTCTTTTGCCAGGCCGCGGTTCCGCACCTCCTGGCATCAGACGGCAACATCGTGAATATCGCGTCAAATGCGGGGCTCATGGGACAGGCCTATACAACGGCCTATTGCATGACCAAGGGTGCCGTCGTTCAACTCACCAAATCGCTGGCTATGGAATACGCGAAGACAGCGTTGCGCGTAAACGCGATTGCTCCCGGGGGCATCGTCACCAACCTCACACATAATTTCCAGATGCCATCTGATATCGACTTCGAACTAATGGCTCCCTACCTCGGCTACCGAGGCCAAGGCGAAGCCGACGACATCGCCGAACTCATTGCACTCGTAGCCGCTCCCGATTCAACCAATATCCACGGCGCAATCTTTTCCAGCGATCGCGGAGTAACCGCTGGCTGAGGCCAACCCTTAGAGAGATGCGACCGCAATCATCGCGGCCAAAGCCCCAGCGGAAACTTTTCGTTGGAACGGCCCGCTCAGTGATTCACCTTGAACGTACATTCGGTTATGCAGCGGGCCACCGATAAAGGCGAAAGCAGTTGCTGCGTCGATGTCCGCACCTAATTCACCGCGATGTTGTGCTCGTTCAACAATCGCTGCCATTACTCGTCGCCGCGGAAGAATGAATTTCTCTTTCACCGCCGCCCGAAATTCAGGATTTCGGCGCAGTTCAACAGCCAAATCTTCAGCAAGGTCCTCACGTCGCACCGACATTGCTTCCGAAGTTGCTCGCACCATCTCGATGACATCAGTTCGCAAAGAGCCGGTGTTGATATCGATGATTTCCGCATGAAGTGTCGCGAGGGCTCCCGTAACGAGTTCTTGTTTTGTTGGCCACCGTCGATACAGCGTCGCCGACGAAACGCCGGACTTTGCAATGACAGCAGCCATCGTGAGTGATGCGTAGCCGTGTTCACCCAGCAACTCGAGTGTTGCGTCGAGGATTGCGTGATCGGCTGCTTCACTTCGCTGGCGGCCAGGACGGGCTCGCTGCGTACTCGTCGCGGTCATGACCGCACCGTCCCACCGGTTGAGTCAACCGCTGCATCGCGTTCGACTTCCATCTCAGCTTCGAGTTCAACTTGGTCGTCCTCGAGCGCGCCTTCGGCTTCAGCGAATGTGAGCGACGCCAAACCATCGAGCGGACCGCTCACTTCACTTCGCGCATCATGAGCGTGCGCCGGTAACCACTTGAACGCGATGAATGCTGCGAAAAGAATCACAGCTGCGGCGATCTTCATGGCGATATGAATGCCATCGACATATTCCTGCACAGCGATTTGATGAATCTGCGCCGCAGTTTCAGGAGAAATGCCGGGCGTGGTGGCGGCGCGAAACACCGCTCCGGCAACCGATTCCTTTGCCGTGTCGATGAGCGGCTGTGCGATACCAGCAGCGCTCATACTGCTCTGCACGCCGGGGCGGTAGACCGCTGCGAGTAGAGAACCGATGACCGCGACTCCAAGCGCACCGCCCATCTGACGCGTCGTGTCATTCATCGCTGACCCCACGCCGGCTTTCTCGCGAGGCAACGAACCCATGATCGATTCAGTTGCCGGCGCCATAACGCAGCCCATTCCAAACGCTAAGACAATGATGCCGGTTACTAAGACCGGATACCCGTTCGACGTTGGAACAGTCGAAACAATCAATACGCCAATCGACGTAAGTACAAGTCCTCCGCCAACCACAAGCTTCGTGCCGATTTGATGCACAAATCGCGGTGCCATCGGAGCAACACAAATCATCACTAGCGACATCGGCATCATGCGCAGACCCGCTTCGAGCGGTGAGTACCCCAACACAACCTGTGTGTATTGATTCATCACGAACATCTGGCCAAACATCGCGAAGTACACGAGTGTGACGGCGATATTTGCTGCAGTAAAGCGTGGGTTCTTAAAGAACCGCATATCGAGCATCGGGCTTTCGATGTGCAATTCCCAAAAGATAAACGCGGCGACAACGAGTGCCCCGAGAGAACCCACCAAGACCACTCTCGGGTCAGTGAGCCCCGCCGAAGGCGACTCGATGACAGCCCAGAGCACCAGGACCAATCCGATGATGGAAAGCAACGCTCCGACTGGATCAAGTCGTTGCGCAACCTCCGCTTTCGACTTCGGCAGAAGGACGCGGCCGGCAATGAGCAACACGATGATGAGGGGAACGTTGACAAAAAACACTGCGTGCCACGAAAACCACTTCAACAAGATTCCGCCGATAACGGGGCCAAGCGCACCGCTTGCACCAGCAACTGCAGCCCAGAGACCAATGGCTTTGGCGCGTTCTCGTGGGTTGTGAAAGATATTCGTGAGCAACGAAAGCGTCGACGGCATGATGAGCGCTCCGCCGATACCCATCAATGACCGAGTGATGATGAGTTGGTTCGCGCTCTGCGCCATCGCCGAGGCCATTGACGCGAAACCAAAAACGACGAGACCAAGTTGCAGGGCGCCCTTACGACCGAACCGATCGCCCATGGCCCCAGCAGTCAACAACAAACCTGCAAAGACGAGTGTGTAGCCATCGATGATCCACTGAAGCTGACTGGTCGTGGCATTCAGATCACGCACAAGCGAAGGAATCGCGACGTTAAGAATCGTGTTGTCGAGTGAGATCACGAGGAGGCTGCCAGCAAGCACGGCCAGCGACCACCACCGACGATCGTGAAGTTGCTGTTCGTCCATGGGGGCAACCCTATCGAAACACTTGTGTTTCGGAATACTCCTGTTTCGTAATTGTGACCGACGACCGCTTGCAAGCGGCGACTCTTACCTCGCCCTCACCCTCCCTTCACACCAGTTTCACCTCGCATCCGTAAATTCACCCCCATGACCCGACGCTCCCGTCCCCATCCCGCATCTCGCAGTCGCCGCTTTGTCGGATGGGCCAGTCTCGGAGTGGCCACGACCCTCGGCGCCGGCATGGCGCTCAGTGCCACCCTCGCCCCGTCCACTGCAGGCGCAGCGACGACTCCAAACCAATCGGTCACCACTCCGTCCACAACGGCAAAGGCCCAGAACTCGAGCCCATCAACAACGCAGCGAGCGGCCACTCCCTCGACCACCATCCCCCGCAAAACAACACCCGCACCTAAAGCCCGGACAAGGGCTAGTTAATCGTGGGCTCGGTGTGGTGGTACGTCGCCCGGTCCTCAGGCCTTGTGGCGTGGGGACTCGCAGCACTTTCGGTCTTTTGGGGCCTCTTGTTGTCGACAAAGGTCATGGGGAAGAAAGCCCGCCCCAATTGGCTGCTTGATCTGCACCGCTTTCTTGGCGGACTCACCGTCGTCTTTATTGCCGTGCATCTCGTTGGACTGTTTCTTGACCCTTACGTCAACTTCAGCGCTGCCCAACTGTTCATTCCTTTTGCATCGACCTGGAAACCATCGGCAGTTGCTTGGGGAATCGTCGCCTTCTACCTTCTGCTCGCTGTCGAAATCACTTCGCTCTTGCGACGCCGCATTCCAAAGAGATGGTGGAAAGCCGTACATATGAGCAGTTACGGAATCTTTGTCTTTGGCACGGTCCACCTACTAACCGCAGGCACTGATCGGCATTCAGCACTGCTGCTGTGGACGGTTGCGGGGATGAGCAGTGCCGTTGCAGCCATGACGCTCTACCGAATAGTCACTTCCAAAGAAACTCGAACCATCCAGAGCGATACCATCCGGGCGGCACAACCAATCGGTTGAGTTCATTGCCTTGGAGGGACCATGGAACGGCTCGCTATAGATCTTCTCGCCCCTGAGCTTTACGGCGGCGACCCGTATCCCACCTACGCATGGATGCGCGCGAACGAACCCATTTACTGGGACCAAGCCAACGAACTTTGGGGAATCGCTCGCTACGACGACATCGTCGACATCGAAAAGCGCAAAGACGTCTTTATAAATTCGGATACGGAAAAAGGCGGCTACCGACCAAACCTTCCCGCCGATAACGCCATCATCGGCCTCGACGACCCCCTTCACATGAAGCGCCGCAACATGGTTTCTCGTCGCTTCACGCCGCGTGCTGCAAGCGCATGGGAAGACGACATCCGTGGCAAGGTCACCAAACTTCTTGACGCAGTTCGCGACAACGGCGGATCCGCCGAAGTCATCAATGAAATGGCTGCGCCGCTGCCCGCAATGATGATCGGCAAACTTCTCGGGTTCGAAGAAGACGATTGGCCCAAGTTGAAGCATTGGTCCGAGACCACTATCGCTCTCGGTGGCGGCCCTCGATATTTCAATGACGCCGGCATGATCTCCGCTATCGAATTCGCGGGCGCAGCTGCGGAACTTTTTGAGGCAAAGAAGTCCTGCCCAGCCGATGATATTTTCTCGTTCTACACGACCGCTGAAGTCAACGGCTGTCCATTCGATCCCAACGATGCAATCGCTGACGCGCTGTTACTCCTTGACGGTGGGGCCGAGACCACGAGAACCGTTATCGCCTGGACAATCCTCAACCTGATCAGCAATCCCGCTGAAATGGCGAAGTTGCGAAATGGCGCCGACCTCACAGTCGCTGTCGAGGAAATGATTCGTTATGTCACGCCGATCCACAACATGTGTCGCGTTGCCAAAGTTGACGCCGAGGTCAACGGCGTGACTATTCCAAAGGGCAACCAAGTTGTGCTGATGTACTCGTCAGCAAATCGCGATGAAGCCCACTTCGACCGGCCCGAAGAATTCCTCGTCGACCGCACACCAAACAATCACATTTCATTTGGTTTCGGAACGCATTTCTGTCTCGGTGCATCACTTGCTCGACTGGAAATTCGAGTGTTCTTCGAAGAACTCCTCCGACGAACCTCAGGTTGGAGACTCACCCCAGGAACCGAGCCAGTTGAAATGGCCAATGCATTCGTTCGCGGCATTGAATCGGCCCATGTCGATTTCGAGTTCATCGCATGAGCGAGGACCCAACAACCACCCCGCTGCCGATCCCCGGCAAGGAAGTTCGGTTCCGTCATATGGACGATCCCGATGTTCCGTGGCAAATGGTTCGAGCACAACAGAACGCCGATGGATCAACCTCGCACGTGCGTGAGAAGTGGTTCGCGTTCAGTCCAGATCCGCAGTACCTCTCGTTCTACGCCGAATATGACCCGGGGATGATGGTCCGCCGACACGGCCATTTCTCACCTCACATGGTGTTCATCATCGACGGTGGACTTTGGTTTGGCGATCGTTGGTGCCCAAAGGGAACTCATGTCGAGCTTCCGTTTGGTGCCGCGTTCGGCCCCATCCGCGCCGGCGATGAAGGCGCGAAATTGTTTGAAGTCATGATGGGTGACCCACGTTCGTGGGGAGATCAACCCGAGGTCTACGAAGCGGCATTGGAAGAGCACGGCGTAACACCGCTGCCCGACCCGCCTATCGACTTTCCTGATTGGTTATCTGACCTTCGTGCCCACTGGGCACCCGCCGCCGAGGGCGACTGAGCAACTAGGGCCAGAGCGGTTCGTCGTCGCGGAATCCGACGTCGTCGCCCCACTGATTGCGGAATGACACATCGTGTGCGGGCTGGCGCGTCGCGACGCCCCACTTGCCCGTGGGATAGCCGAGCGACACGCAGCCCAGCATGTTCCAGCCTTCGTCCTTCGGCACGCCAAGGATGTCGAGCACCTCGTCGTTGTGAAACACAAGAACTTGCGTAAGCGACGTACCAACGCCTTCGGCGCGAGCAGCAAGCTGCGCGTTCCAGAGTGCGGGGTACACCGACGAACCACTTGGGTCATGCTGCGCGAAGCCAAAGAGATACAGCGGCACGCCCTCGAAATTATCGGCCAACCACTGCGCTGACTTCTGTACACGAAGCATCGACTTCGATTCTTCAAGATCTGGAGTGGCGTGAGCGGCGTCGAGACGATCCTTGTAATACGACCCCCACAGCACCGACATTGCTTGGCGATAGATCGGACCGAGTTTCGCCTTCACCTCGGGATCGTCGATAAGCAGGAAACGCCAGTTCTGCGTATTGCCACCACTCGGGGCGCGAACAGCAGCGTCCATGATGCGTGCCTGTACATCCATCGGGATGGGATCGGGCTTGACCCGACGCATTGCTCGAGTTGTGTAAAGCGCTTCACGAATGTCCATGTGAATCAACCTTCCTTGGCGGCCTGAATGGCCTTGTGCATTGCGAGAACAAGTGCTTCGAATTCGGCGCATTCGTCAGTCGACAATGAATGCAACACGCGAGCCATCGCGAGGTCGGTGCCGGCTTCGGCAACCTTCCATTCGCCCTTCGAAGAGTCGTCGACGGGAATTGCTGCAGCATCCCATCCAAACACCGGAGCCATCCCCGGCGAATGCACCACAACGGCTTCGGCCGGTGAGAGCCCCATCGCAAGAACGGCACCGCCGTGAAGACCACCACGAAGTTCGCGCACTGCATTGAGGTAGTGCTGCGCTCGCGCCTTCGGTCGGTCGGCCCCAGGAACCGGAAGTGACCGCCAACCGGCGAAGAGTGCCGCGCCTGCAGGAGAGGCTGCATCGCACACCTTTGCCGCGAGTTCCGAAAAACGATCAAGCGGTCCGAGATCAGGGAGATGGGTATCGCCATAGGAGTGGCAAAGGTCAGCCCATTCGAGTGCAGCTTTGGCCGGGTCCATCACCTTGCGAGCAAGTTCCCATTGCGTACGAACCTGCTCGGGGTTCCAGAAGAAGAACGCCGAGGAAACAACATCAGGGGTGGTGTCACCAAGAACACCGCCGCGACCAAGGACATAAAAGTCGATACCCGAAAATCCGAGTTCAGCACCGCGCGCGTAGGTGGCGCCGTCCATCATGAACGCTCCGCCCATTTGGCCGATTGGTTTGGCGATGGCTTTGGCGGTTTCAACGTGAGTCATGTGTTCTTCCCCTCCAGAAGATTCTGTGGGCTCCCGTGCCCTTCAGACCTGCGAACCCTACGCCCTCTCGAGGAAATGGTCACCCCCGCCCGGGCCGGTGTTACCGTTCGTCGATCCGAACTTCGAGGGGGAACCATGGCCGACGAGCAACCGCAGCGGGGCGTAAAGCAGCGCAACAAGATCGTGATGAGCCCCGAGGAAATCGATGAGTTCCTCAAAGGTCGGCGCTCGATGACGATGTCGACCATCAACCCCGACGGAAGCATCCACTCAATCGCGATGTGGTACGGCTTCCTCGAAGGCTGCGTCGGTATCGAGTCGAAGGCCAAGGCCCAGAAGGTCATGAACCTTCGCCGCAACCCCAATCTCACGATGCTGGTTGAAGATGGCGAAACCTACGAAACACTTCGTGGAGTCACGCTCATCGGCAAGGCCGAAATCATCGATGACCCAGAGCGCATGTTCGAACTCGGCATCAGCGTGTTCGATCGCTACATGGCGCCGTACACCGAAGAGATGAAGGGTGCGGTCGAGATGATGCTTCACAAACGCGTTGTTGTGAAGCTCAACGTTGAGCGCACCATCTCTTGGGACCACCGCAAACTTGGCGGCGGTTACTAAACCTTCCGATCAGTGATCGGAAACTGAGCGTTCAAGAAGGTCGGCGAATTCAGCGCGCGCAGCCGCACGCCGTTCGGGAAGATGTTCGCTCGGCCAGTCGCCTTCGGCCGGCGAATAGTCCTTCAATACTTCGCGAGCCACGGTGAACTTGTGCACCTCGGTCGGTCCATCGGCGATACCCATCGTGACCGACGCCATAAGCATGTTCGCGAGCGGCATTTCGTTTGAAACGCCGAGGGCTCCATGCAATTGCATCGTGCGTAGCACTGCTTCTCGGTAGACCTTCGGTGTCGCCACCTTTACCGCGGCGATTTCTTTACGAGCGGCATGCCCGCCCTTCTGGTCGACGACCCAGGCCGCATGCAGAACCTGCAGCTTGAACTGAAGAAGTTCGATGAAGGAATCGGCGATCTTTTCTTGGGTGGCTTGTTTGCGGGCCAAAAGTTCGCCCTGTGTCGTGCGGCTAAGTGCTCGTTCGCACAACATGTCGAGGCAGCGCGACACAGCGCCAACCGTGCGCATCGCGTGATGCAAACGCCCGCCGCCAAGTCGTGTCTGGGCGATCGTGAACGCTTGCCCTTCGCCACCGAGAAGATTCTCGGCTGGAACACGAACGCTGTTGTAGCGAACATAGGCATGTCCGCCGTGACCTTCTGCTTCTTGACCGACGCCAACGTTCCGAACAACTTCGATCCCCGGCGAGTCAGCCGGCACGAGAAACATCGATGCACCTTTATGCACCACAACATCGGGGTCGGTAATGACCATAACGATCAAGAACGTGGCATAACGAAGCGATGAAGCGAACCACTTCTCGCCATCAATGACCCATTCATCGCCATCACGCACTGCGCTGCACGTAAAGACTCCGGGATCAGCGCCACCCTGAGGCTCGGTCATCGAATAACACGATGAGATTCGGCCATCGAGAAGCGGCTCGAGATACTTGGCCTTCTGCTCAGGGGTTCCGTAGTGAGCGATGATCTCGGCATTGCCCGAATCGGGAGCCTGACTTCCGAACACCGTTGGGCCGAACTGCGAACGACCAAGGATTTCGTTCATGTACGCCAGTTGGACTTGCCCGTAACCCTGGCCGCCGTATTCAGGAGTGAGGTGACAAGACCACAGCCCACGATCCTTGACGATCTGCTGAAGTGGGCGAATCGCTTCCTCGTAGAAAGCGCTGGACTTGTTGTAGACCATCTCTTCGCCGGCGAATGCCAGATCGAGGGGTTCCACCTCGGCCTTCACGAACTCGCGAATCCAATCAAGCTGTTCTTGGAAGTTTGGATCGATGCTGAAATCGGCCATGGCGAGTTCCCCCTCGGTGAAATCTGTTCCTACGGTAGGCCCGGTTCAGGCATTCGGCGAAATGGGTATCAACGTTCCCATTCGCATCGAAGCGAGGACACCGACCGAAGATTGCAGCCAGACGGAACCGCTCCGAGATCGTCACTTGCGAGTTTCAAACCAGGCAGACGATCCAAGATGACGTCAAGCGCAGCGAGCAACTGCTGTTTTGCCATATGTGTGCCGGGGCAAAACTTGACGCCAAAGCCGAAAGTGAGAATGTCGGCGTCGGGTCGATCAATGTCGAATTCATCAGGTCGATCAAAATGCGATGGGTCCCGATTGGCCGATGCGACCCCAGCGAGGATCATCGACCCCGCGGGAATAACCACGCCGCCGATGGTCCCTTCTCGTAATGCCATGCGAGGCAAAAGCGGTACCGGAGGTTCCCACCGCAGCAGTTCGCGCACGACCGCCGGAAGAAGTTCTCGTTCGTTGCTGATTCGCTCCAACAGCGCTGGTCGGTGAAGCAAGGTCCACAGCAAATTGCTCAATGCATCAGAGGTCGTTGTCGCCCCAACAGCGAAGAGCAGTCGAACATGGGAATGCACTTCCTCGTCGGTCAATGTCACGCCTTGAAACTCACCAGTGACGAGTTGAGAAATGACATCGGAACCAGGATCCTCACGTCGCGCAGCAACAACCGGCGCGATCACTTCAGAAAGTTCATCGGCTGCCCTGCGCGCCGCCTCTGGATTGCTCGGTTCGGAAAGGATTGCCAGTGCCCACTCGCGCTGTCGGTCCTCGAACCCTTCGGGCAATCCAAGTTTTCGACTAATCGCCCAGAACGGAAGTCGGTTAGCGAATTCTCCTATGAGGTCACCCTCACCCTTTCTAACAAGACCATCGATCAATTCATGGGCGAGCGGTGTGAGTTCCTCATCGACGAATCTGACAGCAGCGCGTGAACGAAACGCTGGCGTGACAAGGCGCCGATAAACGTCATGATCAGTTCCATCCATCGAGATAAATGTTCGACCAACAGTTTTCTCGAGTTGATATTTATAAACCTCGCCACCGGGAAACTCTTCGTTGGAAGCGAAGAACTCACGCAACGTGTCCCAACTCAAAATGACAAAAGTCGGCATTCCATAAAAGGTCGCTGGCGCAACATCTCCGAATTCCGCCCGCAATGCTCTCAACGTGTCGTGGAGTTGAGGTCCAGGAAGCGGATCAACTGCGATATCAATCAACGAGCCAACAGCTTCGTTTTCAGCCATGAGTTTTCCCCCTTGAAGCACGGTACCCAATGATCGGAAGACATGCCCCGCTCAAAGTGTCAGGATGACCTCCCTGAGCGATGAGCGACCGACTCTTCCCATGACGACAAAGGAATTCCATGAGCGACGGAGCGAAGTACGAACAACTAGTCCGCGACTTCTGTGATGCCTGGGCCGATGGCGACCACGACAAGGTGGTCGCGTACTTCACCGCCGACGGCGTGTACCACAACATCCCCGTCGACCCGATGGTTGGACACGAGGCCATTCGCATGATGATCGAAGGCTTTACTGCTGGCCTCAAGGTCAAGGTCTTCCGCATCGACAATATTCTTTCGAACGGTCCGATGGTCGTGACCGAGCGCGTCGACATTTTCGAAAAGGAAGATGGCGGCCAGATCGAACTGCCCGTCCTCGGTATTTTTGAATTCGAGGGCGACAAGATCGCGAAATGGCGCGAGTACTTCGACCTGAATCAGTTCATGTCGCAAATGGGTTGACCCCTAACGGTCAACCAGCCAAGAAGTTGAAGACGTCTGGGAACGCTGTCGCGTCTTGAGCGAAGAACCCGTGTCCACCCTCGTAGACATGAAGTTCAGCATTTGGAATTCGTTCGGCCATCGCTTCGCTATTGGAAAGCGGAGCAATGCCGTCGTAGCGTCCAGCGCCTATGAACGTCGGTGCCGTGATGTGCTTGAGGCGATCCCAGACGTCGTGAGTGCTTCGTGCATTCAGTTGTTCGATCTCTCCGCGTTCAGCATCCGAGCCTGGTTTCGCTCCGTACTGGCCACTGATGCCATCGACGAAGAGCTGATCTGCTGGGTGGGCAGCGAGCCACTCGGGAGTGAACCGCGTATCCATGATCGTCATTGAAATTCCTGCTCGTTCGGATTCATCCATCGAACGGAGTTCATGAAGCGGATACGAGGAACCGCCTGCTCCGCCAGGCGATGTGCACAGCAATGCCAACCGCTCGACTCGTTCGGGAACGGTTACCGCAAACTCTTGCGCAACCATGCCGCCGAAACTGATTCCGATGACATTGAACGTGTCCCAGCCAAGAAAATCAACAAGTGCAATCGCGTCGGCCGCATATTCCTTCATTGAATAGGGGCCGACGGGGATTTCCGTACGACCCAATCCCCGTTGATCGTGGAGCACAACATCGAATTGCGAAGCGAGTACGTCGAACAGCGGGCGCATTCGTTCAATGGTCGAACCCGATCCGTTGAACATCAACAGTCGAGGACCCTCGCCTGCTTGTTCCCAATGAAGATCGATTCCATTCAAGCGTTCGGTAGGCATGTCACATCGATTTCCACTCAGGCGCTCGCTTTTCGCGGAACGCTTCTCCAGCTTCGGTCATATTTCCGGTAAACGTGCCAAGAACCTGCGTGCGATTCTCGAGTTCCATCGCTGCACGAAGGCTTGACGCATCAAGATTGGCCCACATGCCGACCTTGGTCATGCGTACCCCGTATTCAGAGTTGTCAGCGACCATCGCCGCAAGTTCAAGCGCCGTCGGCAGCAATGACTCACTACTGGTCACACGATTCAATACACCGAAGGTACGTGCCTCCTCAGCGCTGAATCGTCGTCCGGTCAGCATTAGTTCGGCAGCAATCGTGGGTCCACAAATTCGTGGAAGCCAATAACTGGTTCCGAGGTCACAAGACGACAAACCAACGCGGATGAAATGTGACGCGAAGAACGCGTCGTCAGTCGCTATTCGAAGGTCACAGGTCAGCGCGAGCGCGAGACCACCGCCGACAACCGCACCGTGGAGAGCAGCGATCACTGGTTGCGGAGTTTCATGAATAGCAAGAACGACATCCATCAGATGTTCCTGCATCTCGTGGATGAATCCGACTGGCCCTCGACCGCGCGCACGCTCAGGCACCCCACCCGTTCCACTCATATCGGCCCCGGCACAGAACCCTCGACCATTTCCGTCGAGAATCACCACCCGAACCTCACGATCGTGACGAATTGCCGCGAACGCATCGGAGAGACCTTCGATAAGCGCCGGGGTGAGCGCGTTATAGCGATCGGGGTCGTTGAGCGTCACCCGGAGAATGCCCTCGCTCACCATTGCTGTTTCAACAATTGCCATGCTGCTCCCCCACGAACTTGGAAATCCAAGTCCACCACATCGCCCACACTCACGCGCCACCTACGATCGTCGCCTATGGATCACCTGAGTGCCGGCGGCATCGTTCTCCTCGCCATTGCCGCGCTACTCGCTGGCGGAATCAACGCCGTCGCCGGAGGTGGTTCCCTCATCACCTTTCCCACCCTTCTCGCACTCGGCTTCCCACCCGTCACTGCGAATGTCACAAATACGGTTGGACTCGTTCCTGGCTATCTCGGCGGGATTGCCGGTTACCGCAAAGAACTAAAGGGTCAGCGCGGAAACGTTCGAATGCTTCTGCCTGCCGCGTTCGCTGGGGCGCTTCTCGGCGCAGTCATCCTGCTCACAACGTCGAGCCATGTCTTTCGAATTCTCGTTCCGTTCTTGGTGCTCGGCGCGTCGATTCTTCTCATCGCACAACCGGCGATTCAACAGAGGCTTGTCCGGCTTCACCCTGAAACAGGCGAAGCCATCGTCTCCGAACACACCATCGCTTCGGTCGTTGGTGTTTTCATTGCCGCAATTTATGGCGGCTATTTCGGCGGTGTGCTCGGTGTCATCTTGTTAGCGATGCTTGGTATCACGATGGTCGAACATCTCCAGCGTCTCAATGCGCTGAAAAGCGTGCTGCAGTTTTCGATCAACATTGTCGCGGTAGTGATCTTCGCGATTTGGGGACCGGTGCAATGGGGAGTTGTCGCGATGATGGCTCCCCTCACACTCGCGGGCGGGTGGCTCGGTTCTCACTATGGCCGACGACTTCACCCAACGCTGTTACGTCGAGCGGTCGGAATCTACGGAATCGTGTGCGCAGCGATTCTCGCAGTGACAATTCGCTAATTATCGCGGTAGCGCTGCAATCAGCCGATGCCGAGCGAGATGTAGGCAGGGGTTTGAGAATCGCTGGCCTGATACGGCTTCTTCGCCGAAAGGCCGAAGACAACGAGCAACGTTCCGCTAGGACCATTCACAACATTGATCGACTTCACGTAATCGAGCTGAACGGGAAGCACCGTTGTGGGTGCCGCCGGCGAACCGCTCCAAGTTCCTTGTTGAAGTGTGATCACTAACGCTGCGGAGCCTTGGGTCGCCACTGTTGCGCCGCTGGCATCAAGTACCGGACCAGTTGCATACGCCGCCGTCCAAGCGCCAACGGTCGAACCCAACTTCAACTGAATGTTGTCGGCGCAGCCCTGCTTTGAGTTCACGATTGAGCCAAGAGCCGACGGGGCGCCCGACTTGCCACCCGAGCTGGTACCCACGGTGCCGGTAAACGGGCATGTGGTATCGGTGATCTGTGCGCCGCTGCTCGCGGTTGTGGAGGTCGAGTTGCTCGATGACGATCCACTCGAACAAGCAGCAAGGGGGACGAATAAGGCCACAACTGCGGCGGTGGCGATGATCGTGCGGCGAAGGTTCACGGGGTCTCCTCAGAAACGGTTTCGGCCCCCAATGTAGAGCAGACCACGCAGCCCTAAACCAACTACTGGGTTCCGATAGGCCCTTAGCCCCCACAATTTCGTACACTCCCCACGTCGCTCCATACCGACGAGCGCGTGAACGAGGGGGATGTCATGGGTCGTTTTGATGGGAAGGTCGTCATCGTTACTGGTGCAGCCCGAGGTCAGGGAGAGGCAGAAGCCCGCCTGTTTGCCACTGAAGGCGCAAAGGTGGTCCTCGCTGATGTGCTCGACGCCGAAGGTGAGGCCGTCGCTGCTGACATCGGATCGAATGCTCGCTATCTGCATCTCGATGTCAGTAATGAAGCGGAATGGCAAGCAGCGATTGCAGCAACAAAAGACTTTGGAGGTCGTCTCGACGCACTCGTGAATAACGCTGCGATCATCTGGCCATCAGCAATCGAGGACACAAGCCTTGAGGCGTACATGGCCGTCATCAACGTGAATCAGGTCGGCTGCTTCCTCGGAATGAAATCAGCGATGCCGCTCTTGAAAGAATCAGGCGGCGGTTCGATCGTGAACATTTCGTCTATCGATGGCATCGCATCGAAGAACGGCCTGATCTCCTACACCGCTTCAAAGTTCGCCATTCGCGGCATGACGAAAACCGCAGCGATGGAATGGGGCCGATTCGGCATCCGTGTGAACTCCGTGCACCCCGGTGGCGTCAACACGATCATGGGCAATCCCATCAATGATCCGATTCTCGAAACGATGCCGTATCAGCAGCAAGCGATTCAGCGCATCGGTTACCCGAATGAAATTGCTGCAGCTGTTGCATTCCTTGCGAGCGCTGACGCGAGCTACATCACCGGTACCGAACTTGTGGTTGATGGTGGTTGGCTGAGCGGCCGGCTTGAACCAGGACTTCCTGGCTCAAGCGCAACGACAGAAGGATTTGGCTACAACGCATGACCGATACTGAGCCCGCTCCGTTTTCAGCGGGTTGGACCGTCACCGATGAGTCAGCAACAGAAACTGTTGCTGACTCAACACGCGCGCTGATCACTGCGCTCCGCCGTGCTGACGCCCCAACTGAATCCCTCGAACGAGCAGCCGCGCTTATCGATGAAGCCACAGCGCTCCTCGCTCCTCACCGAGTTGACGCGACTCCGATGCAGGGGCGCCTTGGTGAAGGTGGGCCGATTGGTGCCGAAGCGAAGGAACCTCGGGTTTTCTTCCCATGGAGTCCGATCATTGGCCCACTCAATCCACTGTCCGGCGATGTCGAATTCCATTTCGCTGACGGCCGGACGACCGGACGCGCCTTTCTTGATGCGCAATACAACGGACCACCAGGAATGGTGCACGGCGGAATCATCGCCTTGCTCTTCGACGAACTTCTCGGTGGAACAAATGTCTGCAATGGACTCGGCGGATTTACCGGAACCTTGTCCATCAGATACGAGCGACCAACATGGATCGAACACGAACTCGAACTTGAGAGTTGGGTTGATCGGATCGAAGGCCGGAAAGTTTTCACGGCAGGAACGATTTCAATCAACGGCGAAGTCACTGCTCGGGCTGAAGGCATTTTCATCATGACCCAGGGCTGGAAATCGGAGAAGCCGTGACGACCCAGCACGATGGCGACGACGCCGAACGAAATGTTCTCGGCAGCCACCTTGAACCTTGCGGAACCGACCCCATGACTGGGTTCCTCCGCGACGGCTGCTGCACAACTGGTCCTGAAGATGTTGGCCTTCACACAATTTGTGCAGTGATGACATCAGAGTTCCTTGAGCACCAACGTTCCATCGGAAACGATCTCATCACGCCGATGCCCCAGTATCGATTCCCCGGTCTCGTACCCGGAGACCGCTGGTGTGTCACAGCGCGCAACTGGGCCATCGCCTTCAAAGATGGCTTCGCTGCTCCAGTTGTTCTTGCATCAACAAACGAAAAGACCCTTGAAGTCATTCCGCTCGATTGGTTGCAACAGTTAGCGATCGACGTCCCGCCCGACCTCAGCAGCCTTATAGACCCCGCCTGACAAACCCAAAGAACTAGCGGCTAGCCAAGTTGTTGGTGAACTGAGCCCATGACTGCTCCGCCATCGGCCATGAACGGTCCGATCTTTGGATACAAGGCGGCAAGCGATTCGCTTCCCATGTGGGCGTCCATCGCTGCTTGATCGGCGTACTGCTCGATCATGTAAACCGTGTCGGGATCATCACCCGCAACAAGCGTGTAGACCTCGGTTCCTGCTTCAGCATTTGCCACTGCAAACATGTCGCCGAACTGAGCAAGCAGTTCGTCGCGTTGGCCCGGATTCGCCTTCATCGTTGCGATCATTACGCGCTTTGCCATGATTCCCCCTCGGGTTTCGGTCGCCGAACGATACCCCCGGCTCGCTGTCTTGGGAATTAGAGAATGCCATCATCAAGCGAGATGGCTTCAACCTCGAGGCCACGGAGTTCCTCGTCGCCTTCCGGGATTCCAGGAGTGGAAGGGAGAAACTTCGCGGCCAGAATTGCTGCCCCGACAAGAATCAGGGCGCAGGTCCAGACACCTACTCGCATACCCGAGACATACGCGTGCTTTGCATTTTCGAGCAGTGACGCCGCTTGATCAGCCGGCAGATTTTTCGAGACTTGGATGGCCTTGCCGATCGAGTTTTGCGCGTCATTCGCGACTTCGGTCGGAAGCCCTGAAAGATCCGAAAGCGATGCGTGATAGCGCCACGCGAACAAACTTCCGATCACTGCGACGCCGAGTGCGCCACCAATCTGACGAGTCGTGTCATTGACCGCAGAACCAACACCAGCTCGATCACGTGGCAACGCTCCCATAATCGACTCGGTCGCAGGCGTCGCAGTGAGTGCGAGACCCGCGCCGAAAATGGCACGAACCACGATTCCACCGATGTCTGAAGAAATGATCGATTCAATCCCGTAACAAACCATGACAGCGGAACAGACGAGAAGCCCCACGATTACCACTTTGGTTGTTCCCCAACGTGCAACAAGTTTGTGGCTCTGTGGGCTCATCACCATCAGGCCGACAGCAACCGGAGCAGTCATCACACCCGCCTTAAGTGGTGAGTATCCCAGGATGAACTGGAAGTACTGCACGATAAGGAAGGTGGAACCAAACATCACGAAGTAATTGATCGTGATGGTCATACTGGCGGCGCTGAATCGCGGATTTCGGAAGAAGTTGAGATCAAGCATCGGATGATCGCTGCGCATTTCCCACCACGTGAAGAGTCCAAGAAAAATAATCCCGGCGCCTACAGCAAAGAGAACCTCCGGACTCGACCATCCTTTTTCCGGAATCTCGATGATGCCGTAGAGCAAACCGACCAAAGCGACGATGGAAAGAATCGCTCCGATCGGATCAAGACGATGTCCCACTTCAGCGCTCTTCGAGGGCGGGATAAGAAACCAACCCATCACAACAGCAACGATGCAGATCGGAACATTGATAAGGAAGATCGATCCCCACCAGAAGTGGTCGAGCAGAAAACCACCGAGCAAGGGACCAGCGGCAACACCAATTCCAGCGACTGCGGCCCAGATGCCGATCGCCTTTGATCGTTCTTTCCCTTCGAAGGTGTTCGTGAGAATGGCCAACGTGGCAGGGAGGATGAGCGCTCCTCCGATGCCCATGAGACCACGGCACACGATCAGCGAATTCGCGCTGTCAGCTTGGCTAGCAACTGCAGAGAAACCACCAAAGATCACGAGCCCAATCATCATGGTGCGATGGCGACCCCACTTGTCTCCGATCGCACCCATTGTGAGCAGCAAACACGCGAACACGATCGTGTAGGAATCAATGAGCCATTGAAGTTGGGCCTGCGACGCGCCGACGCCCCTCACAATCGAGGGAAGGCCAACGTTCATAATCGTGTTATCGATCGAAGTGATCGTTACCGCAATGCAGATTGCGATAAGAGTGAACCAACGCCGCTGATGAATTCGCCCAGGCGTCCAATGACTCGACATGTGTTCGCAACCCGTTTCGTATGGCTTGGTGACCCGTGATCAGAAAGCACTCGAGGACAGTCAGACAGCGACTCCGACGTGATGGAGACGGTAGTCTCCTCGGCACTGTGACCGTAACGCCCCATCCCAAGACGCCTCGTCGAAGCACTGTCACCACTCCTCGTCATCGCCGCGTTTTGGCGGTCGCTGCCCTTGGCCTCAGTCTGTTCATTGCAACGGCCCTGGCCGGCTGTTCAGTTCTTAATGCTTCAGTACCAGCCCCGTTATCGATGTTCCCAGCACCAAACGGCGTTCCTGTGTCTGAACAAACAAACGTCACTCCCTATCCACTCATGCAGCGACTCGGGAAATGGAACGGATCAACGTTTACCCCCGTTACTCCTGGATCCATTCGTGGCGGAAACGTCGTCGTGATGACACATGGATGGGCAGCCGGCTTACTGAGTACCTACGAAGCCGCCCAAGCAGCCTCCTCTGATCTCGTAACGATGTGGAATCCTGCGATGGTCGATCCAAAAACTGGTCAACCATCCATCGCGTTGTTCGCGAATCTTGCAGCGTCACTCCAAGCTGCAGATCCGTCATCCAGCATTCTCATGTACAGCTGGGTAGATCAAAGTGCTACCAACACGAGCGCACTTGCCGCCTACGCCCCCGAACGCGCTACCGAAATTAACGGTCACCGAATGGCGACTGCTCTCGACCAGTCGCTCGCTTCTAGTTTCTTAGGCAATGGCGGCGCAGTGCATCTCATTGGTCATAGCTTCGGCGCCAATGTTGCCACGACTGCTGCACTCGCTCTTGCTTCGCCACCCCGACAGCTCACGCTCTTTGACTCTCCCGAGGTTGATCTCGCTCGGATCGGTGGCGCGAAGAATGACCTCCGATACAAACTCACTCGCCTCGATATCGGACGAGGAGCCAATCAAACGTTTGTTGATAATTACATCTCACTCGTCGGTGAGGCGTATGCAGGGTTCCCCGGGCTAGGCCAAGTCGTAGACGTTCATTTACTGCCACCATCGTCTGATGCCGGCGTAGACAAACATCAGTACCCAATTGGCTGGTACGCCGATTCCGCGGCGAATAAATCATCGGGCGTTGGATTGTGGTGGTCGCCCCTCGTTGGCGGCAACGTCACAACTCTGGCCACAACGTGGAATCAAAGTTCATCACTTGATACGCAAGAACTCGTGCTCATCCCACAGGGCTCTGCACCTCCTCCGGACAGCAACGCTTCGGTTAGTTACCTCTCGACAGCAATCGCCGATCCCGCTACCGGCCTACAGGTCGCCACAGTTCCGAACACCGTTTCGAATTTCACCTTTACAACTGACAAAGACTCGTTGTGGCTCACATTTGACCAGACCATTTCAGGCGCACCAACCGATACGTTCCACCTCTTCATCGACGGTCGCGAACGGTCAGTCCTTTCGCCGCCTACTTCGGGAACTGGCAACGACGGAAGTTTCCTCATTCTTTATGACATCAATTCCGGCGAGCACACGCTTTCCCTTACCGCCGAGGGAGCAGTCATTGGGGCGCCGGCATCGGCAGCAGCGAATGGTCGAATTGCCAACCTCCGTATTTCCTCAACTACCGGAATCCAACGGAATCTTGCTCCGACCCAAACAAAACGCTTGATCATTTGGGGAATAGCACTCATCATCGTGCTCCTCCTTACTGTTATCGCCCTGCTCGTTGTCTTCGTATGGTGGGTCATTCGAAGAGTGCGACGGGCCCGACACAAAACTCGCATCGACGACTAAAACCAAGGTGTTTCCCATGTCCACTGACTCAATTACCGACGCAGTCTTCGAAGCAGGGATCCTCCTCCGAGCAGACGGCGCCGATCTTCACTTGGTCGAGTTCGATGAAGCGAATGCTCTCGTTCGCGTCGCCGTCGACATCTCCGGCTCAAATTGCCCTGAATGCATCATCCCGCCCGACCTACTGGCCGACATGCTCACCGATGCCATCAACCGCAGTTACTCGTCGCGAGTCGACGTTGATGTTCACGATCCTCGCCGAGATGATCCTTCGCTTAGCGAACACTGATCCGCACCGAGGCAACTAACCAAGAATCGGCTCGTGGGTTGGTGTAGCCAGATGCGGTATGAACCACCACGACTGTGCGATTCCTGGTCCACCCGCAGTCACGATCCAAATATTGTCAGGGCTCGCAAGAGTGACCTTCTGATCAAACTTTCCCGCGGTATCAGCCACGAGCCGCGGGTACATCCAGTCAGCGATTGATTCTTTTGTCCAGCCATCGGCGACAAGACGGCGATAGTGCTCTGGTCCGATGACAAGTACGACGCTTCGCCCGTCACCCGCCCATTCGTCGCGCTGCAGGCCCATATGGCGGGCGATCTCATATGCGGTGGTGAGAATTTCTTCAGACTCGGGGGCGAACTCCGTGACTTGAAACAAGCGCATGATCGACTGAATCGTCACAACGCTCTGTTCGCGTTCATAACCAAGTTTTACGTGAAGCGGAGTCCATGCCGTTGCTTCTTCATCCTCTGCGAAGCAGAACGAATAGCGAAGGGGCCAACTGAAACTGGCGCGGTCAAGAACTCCCGGGACTGTTCGACATACGTTACGGATCACGAGTCGAAGCGCTCGACCGATTGTGGCGTTCGGACGAAAACCAGGGCCGAAGCATGCTTGGCCTCCGTGCACGCCAATGTCGTGACGGATGGGACCATTCACGATGACGGCATGAGCTGCTCCGGCCAAAGTTGCCGTTGTTGAGTGGGCGTTCGCTAGTGGTTGAAGAAAGGCACGGACGGCCGCCAAGACAACGGGGAAATACTCAGGAAGACACCCCGCCATTACGGCGTTAATCGCAACCTTCTCTGCCGTCACAACAACGTCTCGTGTCGGCACTTCACCAAGAATCGTTTCGCCGGCTATGCCTCCGGCGGCAAGCATCGCCGCAACGCGTTCTGGCGTGGGTGGAACAACGGGAAGCCCGTCGGTCACTCCCAATTCGAACTGACCCTCGAGCGCATCTTCGAAAGAATCGAATGAATGCGTGTCAGAGACGAAACTCATCGGGTAAGGCGCAGTCGCACTGCATCAAGAACCTGCGCTGCCAGCATCGCTGACTCTTCTTTTGTCCAGACGGCAGTCGGATTATGCGGGTAGTCAATAACGATGACGGGATACTCGTCGGCACCAACAAGCCGAGCCATTGCGCGCACGGCGGGCTCAAGCGCCGAGTGCACGACACAGACGGCAGGTATTCCTGCGGCCTCAAGATCAAGAGCATCACGCATGCTCCGCGTGCTGCAGCTTCCGCAACCGCCGAACCCTGTTACTGCGACGGTGGCATGAGCAAGAAGTTCCGCCCACTGTTCGGGCTGCGGAGGAACAGCAACAGAGTGCTTCACAACTTTGCAAACTCCAGCGAGACCGTCCGCGTCAGTTAGTGCAGAAGCGATCGCGTCGAACATCGCTTCGGAGTCGCCAAGGCCATTCGCGACCACACCGAGGACCTGCCCCTTCAGCGTTTCTGGACGTAAAGCGAGAGGGAACTCCTCACCGCTTCCAAAACCTGTCGTTGGATCAAGCGTCACGATGGTCATGGCACAACCTCCCCCATGGAGAAACAAACCTCTTTCTTACGGTAGTTCCTGCCGCTCCTACGGCGCTGAAAAATCCTCGACCGGCAGTTAGCCCGCGCCACGCCTGACGCTGACTCGATTTCTCATCAATCTCGAAGTCGAGACGCTGGTTGATAGTTGGGCCCTGCGGTTTCATCCACCCGACCCAAGAGCAATTCACACGGCGGTTCGAAGCGTTCCGCGAACTCAATCGACAGTTCCTCGCCAAGGAGTCGCCACGGAAGGGTCGTGTCCCGATCCGTGTCATCTTCAAGTTGCTGACGAAGTTCAATGCCTTCAGGGGTCACGACTCCGTTTTGGGCGAGTCCACGATCAGCGAGCAGCTCCCACCCAACCCTGATCTCGTCGGGATTGCTTCCCCGCGATGTTGGCAACCAACCATCGGCATAACCCAACCATGCGTTGTGCAGGATCGACGCCTCGATACCGGTTAACCCTGCTGATGCGACAATCGCCCAATGCGTATCGCCGCGCCATTCTCGAATGCAGTTCACCGCCTGCCAGGCAGAAAGTAACGGATCATTCGCTCGTTCCATTCCAAGATGTGAGGCATAGAACACTCGCCCGACGGTTGGAAGCTGTTCCACCACAGTCCAAAGCGAGGGTCCCATCTGTTCGAGCGCGGGAACAATCGCAGGGGCGAACTCACGGAGTCCTTCAACAACGGCGTCATTACGCGCATTCCAGACCGATACAAAATCAGTCGATGCAGCGACGAGATCAAAAGTGAATGCAATTGCGCCCGGACTGATCGAACCGAAAGCGGCAACCACCGCTTCGGGGCCAGTGGCCGCCAACGGTGCGCAACGAGCAGCGATGTAGCCAATCGGGCCAGGAAGGCCAAGCGCTTCGTATCGCTGGATCGCTCCCGGATCCCAAAAGATCCACCCAATGGTGGTTTGCACTGATCGTGAATTGCGTTTCGCTATGGCGTTCCAATCAGCCATGGATCGCCCACCTTTCGAGTCCACGAATCTCGAAACCTAGAGAATCGCTTGCGATAAGTCACAGAACCTTGCGGAAAATCTTCTCTTTGCGCGCCGTGTAGGGCGGATAGGTGAGCGATGGATCAAGTTTGGTGCCACGGGTAAGAACTGGCTTCATGTGCTGGAAAATCCGCACTCCGGCCCTGCCGTGGTAGCCACCCATTCCGCTTTCACCAATTCCGCCAAACGGGAGATTCGGATTGGTCAGATGCAAAATGGTTCCGTTGACCGTTACGCCACCAGCGGTGGTGCGTGAGAGAACTTCGCGAACAACCTTTTTATTTTCAGCGAAGACATACAGCGCAAGTGGATGAGCGTGCGCGTTGACATAGGAAATCGCATCGTCGGTCGAGGAGACGCTTATTACCGGCAGAATTGGTCCGAAAATCTCTTCATTCATCACCTGTGATTCGAGGTCGACGTCGACAAGGACGGTTGGAGAGATATAACGAGTCCCCTCGTCACTAACGCCTCCAATCGCGGGTGTGGTCCCACGAAGAAGCCCTTTCAGCCGATCAAAGTGCCGAGGCGAGACGATGCGCGCGTAGCTTTCGCTGGCTTGAGGGTTCTCTCCATAAAACTCGCCGATTGCCTTACCAAGTTCTTCAACAAATGCATCCCGAACTTTTTCATCCACCAAGACGTAATCAGGAGCGACACAGGTCTGGCCTGCATTCAACCATTTGCCCCAGGCGATGCGATGAGCTGAAACCTTGAGGTTCGCCGAAGAGTCGACGATGACGGGGCTCTTTCCGCCAAGTTCGAGTGTGACCGGCGTGAGATTCTTCACCGCAGCAGTCATCACTACCCGTCCCACAGTTCCATTCCCGGTATAGAAGATGTGATCGAAACGCTGTTCAAGCAGATCAGTTGTTTCAGGAATGCCACCTTCAACAATTGCTACAGCTGAAGGATCCATGTACTTCGGGACCAACTCACCAAGTAACGCCGACGTCGCTGCCGAAACTTCGGACGGTTTCATCACGACTGCATTCCCAGCAGCGATTGCGCCCGCAGCCGGAACGAGCAGAAGCTGAATCGGATAGTTCCACGGTGCGATCACCAAGACAACACCTAAAGGCTCTGGAATCAAGCGTGATCGCGCTGGCATTGCTACTAGCGGTGTGCGCACCCGCTCAGGCTTGTTCCACTTCTTAAGTTTCTTGATCATCAACTTCACTTCGCTCGTCACAAACGCGATGTCTGTGATGAATCCTTCAACCGATGGTTTACCGAGATCGGTTGCGAGCGCGCTGAGCAACGCTGCCTCGTTCTCTTCGAGCATCTTCACCATTTGCTCAAGTTGATGTTTGCGCCACGCCAATGGTCGGGTCAGGCCCTTGTCGTATGAGGTTCGAAGTGCATCAGCCACAGATGTCATGGCCGCATTCAATCACCACATCCGAGGAGACCGCGGTTCAAGATGTCAGACGTTTGCGCAATTCAACAAAAACTTCGTTTCCCAGCAATTCGCTGAGTTCCTCGGCCAACGACTCGACAACAGGGCGATCGCCGACATAGGCCCGATCCCCTTCGGTGCAGCACCAAGCCATGGTCTCGCCTTCATCGCCCCAGTCGGCTCGCGACCACCGACGGAGCGTTGCTGTCTCCGTCGTCGGTGATGTCTGGACCCAATCGATTTTGACTGGCAACTGCCAACAAACGGTTGGCTTCCATTCGGTCGGCGATTCGCCGGCGTCGACTGCAGCGAGATGAAGGGCGCAACCCGCGCCGCCTGCAAACCCGGGTCGATTGAGAAAGATGCACGCCCCATCGACGACTCGGGTGTTCGTCGCCTTCTCGTTCGCGAAGATCCCGCGGGCTTGAGCCTCGGCAGCGAACTGAAACAACGAGGGGTCGATCATCGCAGCGAACGCGCTAATCATGCGCGACTCGTCCTCGCCATCGAGTTCAGCACCCACCGAACAGCACCCCTGTTGGAGTTCCTCTGTTGGTTCATCGTGGATGCCGAGGCAGCCCCGACCCCAGATACAGGTCCAATTGGAGTTGAGGAAGTTGGCATCGAATGACCATGTGACTTCTCCATCGACAATCACGGGGTTCGCTGAATCAGCGGGGTCAAACGGAGCTGGCTGCATAGATCGATCGTACTGGCCCCTTATTCTGTCAAGACGATTGACAGAATCCAATCCAGTCAGTAAGAAACAAGGAGAACACTCCTAAAGGTGATGAGCATGACGATCGAGACCAAACGCAACGATCTGGCCAGCACTCGCATAGCCACTGATGAAGCCACTTCGCTCGAACCGGGTCAATGCCGTTTACGAATCGACCACTTCGCTCTGACAACGAACAACATCACCTACGGCGTCTTTGGCGACATGCTGCGCTACTGGGATGTCTTCCCTGCCTCCGATTCTCCCGCCGAGTGGGGTCGCATTCCGACTTGGGGATTTGCGGAGGTCGTTGAAAGTAAATGCGACGATGTGGCAATCGGCGAGCGACTCTTTGGTTTTCTCCCAATGAGCGAGGAAACGATCATCACTCCCGGAAAAATTGACGACCGAGGGCTCAGCGATATCGCACCACACCGAGTCGGACTTGCTGGTGCGTACAACCGCTATCAAAAGGCATCTACCGACCCCACGCACCATGCCGATCGCGAAGCACAGCAAATGCTGCTCTATCCACTTTTCTTCACGAGTTTCGTCATCGACGATTTCCTTACCGACAACGAAGACTTCGGTGCTTCACAGATTGTGGTTTCTAGCGCGTCGAGCAAAACCGCAATCGGCGTCGCCTACCTCGCAAAACAACGAGAAATAAAGACAGTCGGCCTGACTTCCGCCGGTAACCGGGAATTCGTCGAATCCCTCGAAGTCTTTTCGGAAGTAGTTGTGTACGAAGACGTCAACGAAATCGCGCAGGTCCCATCGGCATACGTCGACATTGCTGGGAACCAAGACCTACTCCGAGCGGTCCACGCTCACCTTGATGGCGTTCTCAACCATTCGATGGTTGTTGGAAATACCAACTGGGATCACGTTGCAACCGATACCAGCGAACTTGCCGCCCCTCGACCTGAATTCCTTTTCGCTCCAACACAGATTTCCAAGAGAACAAAAGAATGGGGCCGAGACGAACTCGATCGGCGTATAGGAACCGCTTGGAGCAACTACTCCGAATGGTGCGACTCCTGGATTGAATTCTCCCATGCCGCCGGGAACGACAAGGTTCTCGCCGTCTACGAAACATTGCGCAGTGGTCGACCCGATCCAAAGCAGGGATTTATCTGCTCAATCCATTCTGAAAAGACCAAATGAACACTCCACTCCTCCCCAACCCGACGAATTCACCATCAACAGATGGTCGCACTGCTCGACGCGATCGCGGAAGAACAGCAGTGCTCGAAGCAGCACTTGAATTGTTCGAAGAAGAAAACCTTGAGCCGACACCTGAGCAGATTGCGCTTCGAGCCGGCGTCTCTGCCCGGTCGGTCTATCGATACTTTGAAGACCGAGATCAACTTGTGCGCGCCATCATCGCCCATAAGCAACTCAAAATCCTTCCGCTCTTTCACATTGCCGACATCGGCAAGGGTGAACTGGAAGTTCGACTCACCCGCTTCGTTGACTCACGCCTCAAGGTTCACGACGCAATCGCGGCAACTGCTCGAGCGATGGCAATCAAATCATCGAGTGACCCCGTCATCCGGGAACAGATCGATTTCCGTAAATCAATCTTTCGGGAACAGGTGGAACTGAGTTTCGACAAGGAATTCCAGGCGATGAGCGTGGCACAGCGAAATGCAGCGGTCAACGCAATTGACGTACTCACCCAGCTTGATTCACTCGATCGCTATCAAGTTGATCTCGCTCTTTCCTTGAGCGAAACACGAGAGCTTCTACTCATTTCACTACGCGCGCTGCTCCGCACAGATTTGTAAACCCTTTCCACTCAAAACGCATTCACGTTTCTCCTAGATAGGACCAACAATGGCAGAACAACTCGAGCACCCCTACGGAACCATCAACATCGAACTGGTTGGGGCTTGGCTCCACATGAAGCCAGAAGATGACGGCTGCTTCTGGGCGCTCAACCTCATGAAGTATGTCGAAGTCGCCAACTACGACGACGGACGAGAAGCAGTTTCCGGCAAAGCCGCCGATGACACGTACGCGCCAATCGGACCACTTGCGGCCGTGGGTGCCGAAGTTGCATACCTGGGCGATGTCAAAGACCAACCACTCGGCACGCCAGAGTGGGACCGAGTGGCGATTGTGCGCTACCCCACGCGCGCGTCGTTCTTTGCCATGCAAGAACGCAAAGACTTCAAAGAAGCTCATGTCCACAAGAAAGCAGGCATGGACTTCACGATCATCCTTTCCTGCCTCCCAAACACACACGATGAAGCAGCCTCAACCGATGGTGATCTTGTTCTCTTAATTGATAAAGGGACGGAAGATGTCTTCGCTTCGGTCTCTGGCGCAACACAAGTTGCACTCTTCGACGTCGAAGGCGTCATCATTGGCGATGAACGCCGTTACGACCGAGCCCGGTTCGTGCGAGTCACCGATGACGCAACCATGGCCTCACTCGTTAGCGCTGCAGAGAACGCTGAAGACGCCCAGATTCTCGTGCTGCGCAGCTTCATCGACAAACTCGTCGACACCGTCGTTACTGCTTAAGCGCTTCTTCGACCCATGGAATTTCTCCGCACACCAGATGAATGTTTCGAGCACCTCGACGGGTACGACTTCGAGCCGCACTACCGCGCAATCGCAACTGCCGACGGCACGAGTCTGAGGTTCCATTTCGTCGACGAAGGACCTCGAGAAGCTGCACCCGTTCTTCTGCTGCACGGAAATCCCTCGTGGTCGTACTTGCATCGCTCGATGGTCCGCGGTCTTGCTGCACGTGGTCACAGAGTTATCGCTCTTGACCTCATGGGAATGGGTCGATCCGACAAACCAACGGACAAAGCTGATTACTCATTGGCCAACCACATCGACTGGATGGGTCAATGGCTTGAAGCCGAGGATCTTTCCAACATCACGATGTATTGCCAGGATTGGGGCGGCATCACTGGTCTCAACTTGTTGCCATTTCACGGTGATCGTTTCATACGAGTGATCGCGTCAAACACGGGCGTGCCAACCGGTGAAGGTGCCGGTCCTGCTATCGATCAATGGCTGGCTTTCGTTGCAAGTGTTGATGCTCTTCCCATCAGCGCGTTGATTCAGGGCGGTACTACACGAAAACTTTCCGCCGGTGAACTCGCTGCGTACAACGCCCCGTATCCGGATGGTTCCTACCAAGCCTCCCCGTTAGCTTTTCCGTTCCTTATCCCCGTGAAGCCCGATAACCCCGGCGTACCGATGTGTCGCGATATGTGGACCTATCTCGCAACATGGACCAAACCGTTTCTCACCGTTTTCGGATCAGAGGATCAGATCGCTTACAAAGCGGGCGCTCATGTGCGCATGCAGCGAGAGATCCCGGGTGCAGCCGATCAGCACCACATCGTGATCGACGGAGCCAACCACTTCATACAAGAGGACGCTTCCGATCAACTCGTTGACATCATCGACCAATTCACCAAACGGGGAATCAACTAGTGCAACGCTCGTCACTACTTCCGAACCAAAGGACACTGTATGAATTCAAATAAACCAGAACGACTTGTTCCTGATATGCGCAACGTCCGCTACGGCGAAGTCCTTGGCGTCTTTGCCCGCGATGGCCGCTTCGAGGCCGAAGTATTCGGCACTCAGTTGATCAACGACTGCCCGCAAGAACTCTGGGGAACACTCGATGCCACGGAGATCGCAGCCGAGATGGGTGCCATCGGAGTGAAGCTCAATGGCCCTCGCTATTGGACTCTCGACGCGTTCGGTCAAAAGGTCGCCGTTGCCGAACCGGTGCTTCGTGACTTCAACGGAATCACGATGCGTCGAATCGCCACCGTCGATCTCGGTGAGATCCCCAAACTTGGCCCGTACAACGAAACCAAGGTCAACCGCGGAGTGATCTTCTTTTGGGACGAGGGTCAGACCATTCATGAACTCGTCAACCCCGAGGGCCACGCATATGTGATGCAGGCGTTGTGCACCGGCGTCGATCCGACGATGACCCCCGACTCTCTCCTGTCTCTTGGCGAACGTCTTTCGCTTCCAGAAGGTTGGTCGTATCGCACACGAGTACTGGATGAGGAACTGATCGTCGACACCACCGCAACGATTGCAACGGTTCTTCAGGACGAATTCGAGAATTCCTACACCCTTCCCTACTGAAAGCACCTGGACCACCGATGACGGACAATGACAGGCGTCTTGCGCTCCGCGACGAACGCGCAAAGGCCGCCCCCTATTGGGGTGCAGTAGAGCCACGGATCATCCTTACGTTCCTGTTTTTCTCCGCAGCTTGGGTCGCCGTCATTGTTCTTGGTATCAACGGCACTATTCCGCTTTGGGCAGGGTTGCTTCTCAACACCGTTATTGCCTCGACCTTTTATATGCCGATGCACGAAGCAACGCACGGGAACATCTGGGGTCAAACCGCAAAAGGGAAATGGGTTGAGGACCTCATTGGAATGCTTTGCGCAATCCCTCTTGGGTTTTCGTACAAGGCTCACCGGCCATCACACATGCGGCATCATGCACACACAAACGACCCGCAACGCGATCCGGACTATCACACTGCCGGACCGATGTGGATCGTGCTTAGGAGTTGGTACGCACAAGTTCTTATGCTGACATTTCTTCCATTGTTCGCATTTGTGCCTGCGGCCCGCCGCCTCGTTCCTCAATCTGTTCTTCGATCAATGGCCGGCGATGCGGGCAATAAAAAGAGTGGACTCATCCAGCTTCGTTTCTGGTTCTTCTCGACACTGGTCCTTTTCGTCGCGTTTCTCACCGGCTACGGGTGGGCCGCCCTGCTGCTCTGGTTCATTCCATCGCGGCTGCAGGGCCTGTGGTTGCTCACCGTCTTCGCCTGGTTCCCGCATCATCCCGCTACCAAGGTTGGGCGCTACGTCGACACTCGAGTAGCTGTATTCGCCGGATCACGATTCCTCATTCGTGGCCATGACCACCACGCCGTTCACCATCTTTTCCCACGCGTACCTCATTACCGACTTCGTCGGTTGTGGAGCGATATCGCCGATGACATGGTGACCAAGGGTGTCCGCAGCGAGGGACGTGCTCTCGACGCGACTGGCCCGATCGTCTGGTGAACATCTACGACGTGCGTTCGAGGATCCATCACTAGGCTCCCGATGTGGGAGAAACCAATAGTCGGGGGAATCGGCGATCGCGCCGCAGGCTTGGCCTGCTCACGGTCGGAGCGCTCGGCGTTGTCTTCGGCGATATCGGGACCAGCCCGCTCTATGCCTTCACCCAAATCTTCTCGGGTGCACACACGATCCCCGTAGTCGAGGCACGCGTACTTGGTGCCCTTTCGATGGTTTTCTGGACGCTCACACTTGTGGTGTCAGTGAAATACGTCGTCATCGTGATGCGGGCTGACAATCAGGGTGAGGGCGGAATCATGGTCCTCGCCAGCTTGGCGTCGAATGCCGTCAAACGACATAAGGCGAGCGCTGCATTGATGTTGCTCGGTCTTATCGGTGCCGCGTTGTTTTACGGAGACGGACTCATCACTCCAGCAGTATCTGTGCTGTCTGCAGTCGAGGGAATCGGAGTTGCCGCTCCGAGTCTGAACAGTCTCGTGATCCCGATTGCACTCGTCATCCTGTTTCTCTTTTTCGCAGTCCAACGATTCGGCACTGGACGTGTCGGTCGCGTCTTCGGTCCGATCATGATCGTTTGGTTTTTCGCGATCGCGATTCTCGGACTCTTTAGCGTCATCAAGACGCCGGGAGTGCTCCGTTCCATCAACCCGATCTACACAGTCTCTTTTTTCCGAGGCGAACCGAGGCTGGCATTTCTCGCGCTCGGAGCAATCGTCTTGTGCGTCACCGGCGCTGAAGCTCTGTATGCCGATATGGGACAGTTCGGGAGATCCCCGATACGGCTCTCGTGGTTCGCGATTGTGGCCCCAGCGCTCTATCTCAATTATCTCGGACAGGGTGCACTCGTACTTCGCGATCCTTCTGCAATCGCGAACTCGTTCTTTCTTCTCGTCCCGCATTTTCTTCAGATCCCGATGGTAATTTTTGCGACTGCAGCGACAGTCATCGCCTCACAGGCTGTCGTCTCTGGCGCGTTCTCAATGACCCAGCAAGCGATTCGCCTCGGGTATCTCCCACGTATGACCGTTCGACATACCTCAGCGAGCGAGGGCGGACAGGTCTATGTCCCCGCCGTGAACTGGATACTGATGATTGCCGTCCTCGGGCTCATCCTCGGATTCCAAGACTCATCGCGTCTTGCTTCCGCGTACGGCATTGCAGTAACCGGAACATTCGTTATTACCGGATTGCTGGTTGCCATTCTCGCCCGCAACAAGTGGGGGCTTTCGCTTTGGATTGTCATTCCCGCCGCCGCAGTTTCGCTCCTGATCGATGGCGCTTTTTTTATCTCCAACCTGACGAAGTTCATGCACGGCGGATGGTTCCCTCTCGTTATCGCTGTAATCATCGTCGCCATCCTCAGCACCTGGCAGTGGGGCCGGAAACGTCTCGCGAGTCGTCTGGAATCGCTCCAGACGAGCGCACAGGAACTGCCGGCGTACCTTGATTCACAGCACATCGTCCGAACCCCGGGCGTTGCCATCTACCCAACCGTCGAAGAGGGCATCCCAATCGCTCTCCTTCAACGCATCGCCCTTGTTCACGCGGTGAACGATGTAACGGTTGTCTTACACCTCCTTACGGCAGATACGCCTCATGTCAATGATGAGAACCGTCTGGAAATCATTTCTGGTGCGGTGATCGACGTAACCGCTACCTACGGTTATATGGAGCGACCCGACATTCTTGATGTGGTCAGGCATGTCAATCTCGTCCATCCTGAGGTTGACCCTGACACGTGCACCTTTGTATTTCACACAATGAACATCGAGACGACCGAGACAAACCCAATCAAACGCATTCCCACCGAGTTATTCACGATCATGCAACGCAATGCCACCGATCCTCAGCACTACTTCGGACTTCCCGCTGATCGGGTGCTGGAATTCGGAAGGCTGATCAAGTTCTAGGGGGTTCTTCCACCCTCAAGGTGATCTCAAGGTTGCGCTTACCCCCAGTTGACGTTGGTTGCATAAAACATGCAGGCCGACTTCGCCAGGCGAATCGGGCCCCCGTCACCCAACCAAGGAACGATCGAATCGTGCCTACGCGCACTGACGAACCAGGCCGCGTTCACGCCACCCAACGTGCTGGGTTGGGGCGAACCGTTGTCCTCGTCTCGGCCACCTCCATCATCTTCGTGACGCTCATCGGAGCGGCCCAATGGTTCCGATCGCCAGACGTTTCTCTCTCAAGTTTCGAGGCGCTACCTCGTCAATGGCTTTCGGCTCTGTGGCGGCCATGGTTCTTCATTTTTGCGGCAGTGCTTTTTGGGATGCAGTGGATCTTCCCTGGGAGAAAAGATGAGAACCCTCTTTCCCATGGCCTCGTCGTCGACCTCTGTTGGTTTCTGCTCGCACCGATTCTCGCTCTGACGATTATCTCGTTGCAGCTCGGAGCACTCGGCAACGGGCTCGCCACTGTCTTCGGAAAACCTGCAACTGACCTTGTCCCGACTCTCGGCACATGGAAGGTTGCGATACTCGCATTTGTGGTCGCTGATCTCATCGGGTGGGTCAACCACTGGATGCACCACAAGTACCCGTCACTGTGGCTCTTTCATGCGGTTCATCATTCCCAAACCGAAATGAATGTGTTCTCTGACAGCCGCAATCACGTTGTCGAAGTACTCATCGCCTCGACCCTGTCGTTCATTCCCGCATGGTTCCTTGGGCTTAACGTGACACAAGCCGTAACACTGGCGATCTTTTCTTCGTTTGTCTCATCTTTTATTCACACCAACGTGCGAATCAACCTCGGCCCATTGCGATACGTCTTCATTTCCCCTCAGGCCCATCGCATTCATCACTCACTCAACGACGATCATTACAACACCAATTTTGGAACGGTGTTCTCGTGGTGGGACTACATCTTCAACACGAAACATCCAGATGATCGCTCCTACCCCCGAACCGGGATCACCGATGAGCGATTCCCCTTAGAACGTTCCGCTCGTCCGATCGCCGTCGGTCGGACCATCGGCTCGCAATTGCTCTATCCGTTCAAGGTGCTCGCTGCACCGTTCTCTCACAACTGAGGATCACTGATGCCCCCCAGAATCTCTTCGAAACGTCGAGCAGCCGATCTCTCAATCGTCGCAGCAACAATTGCCGCGGTCATTACTGCGTGGGCGTTCATTCCCAAAGACGCGACGTCAACTCCGTCAGCCGACGTTCCCACCGGGCAAGCATTCAGCAGCAATCAGCCACCGAGCCCCGCAACCATTAGCGAGGTCCCCACTGCGACGGTCACAACAACACCGGCTCTCACTGCGCAAACTCGCGACAACTCCTCAACGCAGTCTCCGGCTCCGACACCGCCGCCGACATCGCCACCAAGACGAACGCAAGCCGCCCCACATCCAGCCACCACGCCGGCAACCACAACACCTCCCTCTCCGACACCGCCGACCACCGAGCGACCAAGACCCCCTCGCAACTAGTGATTCAAGCACTGACTGCTCAATCGTCTCGATCGTCACCCCATTTGCCCCTCAGCAAAAGTGAAATGGCCTTCTCGCATCAGTCGTCTGAGAGTGAACCGAATACTACGAACGCGACAGCGTCTTGAGAGATCGCATCCCATGCCGGATGCGCCACGGGCTCGCGTCCGATCTCGATATAGATACGACCGAGAATCTGTCCCGCCAACCACTGCATAAACGCTTCAAGATCAAGATCTTGCCGAATCCAGCCCTTGTCTTTATAAGTTTGAAAACCCGCTGCGAGTCGATGCAAGAAACCCCGAACTGCCTCCCCGATGACCACGGCAAGATCAGGCCGACCTTCGGCACTTCCGAGAGCAAAAATGCGTTGCTGGCGAGACACCGACCGGGAGGGATCGTAGATCAATGCAAGGATCGCACTGACGGCTTCGCGCAACTCTGCACGATTCGAAACCCGACTCAAGATCGATTCCGACATGGCGTTGAAATCGTCCAAACTCCTCACCAGGCGCTCAGCCTGGGCGGCGATTACAAGACCTTCCCGGCTACCGAAGAAGTGGTAGATCGAGGGAGCTGTCACCCCGACTGCGACCTCGATGTCGTGAACGCGCACACTCGCCTCACCACTTGCCTCAATGATCCGGATCGTTTCGTCGAGGATCTTTTGCTGGGTGGGGTGATGTTCCATCACACCCGACCCTAGGTCCCCTCGCCGTCACACCGAATGATCTGACGTAGTAAACCTCAGGGGTCAAACCGCTCAGGGGGAATACCCGAAATGTCTGAACCACTTGTTCTTGCCGAGGCTGAGGGCCCGGTCCTGGTTGTCACTATCAACCGACCCGAGAAGAAGAACGCCGCGAATGCCGAAGTACTTTGCCGGCTTTATGACGCTTGGGTGCGCCTCGACACTGATGATTCACTTCGCGTCGCCATCCTCACCGGTAAGGGCGACACGTTCTGCGCCGGCATGGATCTCGCAGAAATCGGCCGACTCCGTGAAGGCATTGTTGACAACGAGTGGCTCCAGCGCTTTAAGGACCAGCCCGAGGTCATCCTCGGCGGTTGGCTCAAGACCTACCGCCCCACCAAGCCCGTGATCCTCGCCGC
>CAEZVC010000006.1_pt1 | contig 33076 bp, 29 predicted proteins | sample 7264641 | NCBI WGS metagenome assembly CAEZVC01 (sample SAMEA6813845, study PRJEB35770) | uncultured Microthrixaceae bacterium | biome: Freshwater; feature: Freshwater reservoir; material: water | place: Czech Republic | collected 2017-05-23 | depth 0.5m m
CCGATTCCCATCGCATGAAACCCGAGCAGGTTGCCGAGGCTGTTCCCACCATTGCATTACAAACGTGGATAACCGCCAACGTTGCGAGTGCGCAGGGTCCGGTCACGGTTTCGCATCTCTCAGGAGGTTCTTCGAACCTCACGTTCCGAGTACGAGACGACGCCAACGATTGGGTGCTACGACGCCCACCCGCTGGCGCGTTTCTCGCAACCGCGAACGACATGGGACGTGAATACAGGGTCCAAACGGGTTTACGCGACACCGGTGTCCCCGTGCCGCAGACCATTGCGATGTGCGAGGACGATTCGGTAATCGGCGTTCCGTTCTATTTGATGGACTTCGTTGACGGCATTGTCTATTCCGATACCGACCAAGTTGCCCAACTCAATCACGCTCAAGCACTTGGCGCGACCGACCAACTCATTGATGTTCTCGCTCGATTACACGCGGTTGATTTCGAAGCCGCAGGTCTCGGGCAACTCGGCAAACCGGCAGGATTCCTTGAGCGCCAGGTCAACCGCTGGTGCACGCAGTGGGAGAAATCGAAACAGCGGGAATTGCCCGACATCGACGAGGTTGCAAAGCGACTCAAGCGATCGATCCCCGCTAACACCGATGTATCAATCGTCCACGGCGACTATTCGTTTAACAACACGATGTGGAGTCGAACCGACCCCACACAAATGGTCGCCGTACTTGATTGGGAAATGTCGACGCTCGGCGATCCGCTCACTGATCTCGGCATGGTGAGCGTCTACTGGGGCGATGCCGGAGAAATCATGTGGCGGAACCGCTCTCCCCAGCCCCATCGCCTCAATCCTGGTTTCCCTGCCGGAGATCACCTGCTGGCCCGCTACGAGGCCTCCAGCGGTCGCTCAATCAGCAATATTGATGTGTACCGAGTGCTGGCGGTCTTCAAGCTCTCCATCATCACCGAGGGTGCATTGGCCCGCATTAAAGCAACCCGTCCCGACGAGGACACCACCCGCACCGAGAACACGATTGCCGAGCTGGCCGCACTCGCTCTCACTCTGGCCAGCAACTCTTCGGTGACGACGCTCCGAGGCAGCTAGAGCTCAATCTCAGAGGATCGGCGACACTTCGGTGAACTCCACTTGGAGTTCACGTTTAGCAATGCGCCATCCCTCAGTCGTGCGAATGAAGTCATCGAGATAGCGGATATTCATGACGTAGTTCTCGCGGGCGGCCGCATCGCCACCTTCGACCGCTCGAATGTGACTCGCACGGCAATAACTTTCACCAGTGGCCACATCGCCATCAATGTCAACGTAATGGTTGCTAACGACATGGAGCGTCACGTCATAACGCGACAAACCCTTGATGGCCTCAGCAATCTCCGCCCGACCGATTCGTTGACGCACCGGTTCCGGATTTCCGCGCTCAAAGATGCGCAGGACGCCTTCGGGAGCGAACAACGCCGCAAGCGCTTCGTTCTCGATGCGATCGGCAAAGAGCGCGTAATCGTCGACGATCTTTCGGATTTCGTGTCGATCGGCGCGTTCCTGTTCGTTCATTGCGGTGCCTGGAAGGTCCAACCCGGAAGGAGCCCGAGATCGGAACAAAGTTTCGGAGCAAAGATCCACTTGCCGAGAAACTTGTCGGCGGTCGGATCGCTCGCCAACCAAGCCACAACTTTGCCCGTGGCTTCAGCAGGTTCGCTGCCGTAGCCAGTGCTGTATTCATCGTCGGGCTTCGCTGCTTTACGAGCTTCGGTGACCACATTGCCAGGATCAACATTGAATGCTTTGATGCCCTGTGCGCGATATTCGGCATTCACGCCACCAGCCACGCGACCAAACGCAGCTTTCGACGCGGAATAGAGGATGCCCCAGCCACCTTCTCCGGGAGGACCGGCCGGATCGAGACGAGCAGAACCAGAGACCATGTCGATGATGGTGCCACCGCCCGCAGCGAGCATGTGGGGAATCACTTCTTGAATCAGCACTATCTGATTCATGAAGTTGCCGGCAAGAAGATTCGTCATCGATTCAATAGTGAGATCGGAGATGCGATCGAGCGTGCCGACGCCGCGGAAGATCGCGTTGTTGAACAGCACATCGATGCGACCCCATTCGGCCATCACGGTCGCTGGCAATGCCTTCACCGAAGCGACATCAATCAGATCCATCGGCACAATGAGCGCTCGCTGCCCGCGTTCTTCGATCTCTTGCGCAGTGCGCTCAAGACTTCCCGGAACCGCAAGCGTGGTTTCTTCACGAACCGAGTTCGGTTCGGCCACGCCATCACCTTCGCGCACCGTGCGTGCGCTTACGACAACATCGAAACCAGCTTCAGCGAGCGCAAGCGCTCCAGCCCGACCGATTCCTCGACTCGCACCCGTGACAATGGCGACTGGTGAACTACTCATGGCCGACTCCCCCGTTCATCCCCCTATGGGACTCTTGAACCTACCCGACAGGAGTCGTTGGTCGGTTCCCGCGCTTTTTCGGTGAACGAACAAGAAGCGGGTCGGCCAATGACAGCACCTTGCCCCCGATCGTGAGCGAACGGCCCGCCAAACCGGGGTGCTCCATATCGACGAGATTCGCCATGATGTCGAGGACAAGTTTCATCGTGAAATTGGTCGACAACGCAATGCCGAGGAGGAACTGCAGAAGTTTCGGGCGGCCGATAAGCCACGCGAAGCGACGGGCGGTGGCAAAGAACGGGTCGTACTCCTTGCGCACAAGCGCTTGATAAGAGGCCGAGGCAGTTCCGGGTTCGGCCAAGAAACATTCCGCAATGTGACGACCCGATTCAAGCGCGTAGTCGATGCCTTCCCCGTTAAAGGGATTCACGAGACCAGCTGCATCGCCGACAACTACCCATCCAGGACCGCCGCGGTGCTCGACGTGCATCGGAAGACGCCACGCCTTGGGACGAGCGATGAACTCGCCAAGGCCCCACGAGTCGCGCACTTGAGCGGTGTACGCCTCGAGCATCGTGTTGAGATTGAGATCAGAAAAGTTCTTCATCGTCGATAACGCGCCGACACCGATGTTGACAATGCCATTACCGGCGGGGAAGACCCATCCGTAGCCGGGGACGATGGAACCATCGGGGCCCTTGACGGTGAGACATGCTTCCATGTGGCGATCATCGGCCCGGGTCGAGGAGATGTAGCCACGGATAGCCAAACCGAATGGTGATGACGCAACACGTGTCGCTCCCACGGCGCGCGCTGCCGGCGAGCCCGCACCAGAAGCGATCACGGTTAGGTGAGCGCGCACGTTTTCACCGTGGCAAATGACGCCCAACACGCGTCCGTCTTCGATCCAGAGTTCGGCCGGCGAGTTTTCGCGAAAGTCCGCTCCCGAATCAATTGCTGCTTGCATCACCATTGCGTCGAACTCAGCGCGCGGAGCGACTGCGCCAACCGGAGGAAATGCTCCGTCGGGCCACAACACTTCGCGAACTTTGCTGCCCGCTTGCACTCGCAACCCATCGATGCGGTGGAACCGATCAAGATCAAGGCCCAGACGGCGGCATTCGGTCACCGCTCGAGGGGTCAGACCATCACCGCAGGATTTGTCGCGGCCCTGCGTTGCCTTTTCAAACAGTGCGACTGAGGCTCCGCCACGTGCTGCCCATGCCGCAGCAGACGAGCCTGCGGGACCGGCGCCGATCACGGCGATATCGACCTGTTCCATGTCTCAATTGTCTCGCGTCAACGCAGCCCGGACCGCATCGGGTCAAGACTCTTCAAGGCCAAGTAACGGCGCAGACGGCGGCACGGCCGCCGACGACAGTGCTGGGATCACATCTTCGACTGCAGTGATGCGCAGAATGATGTTTCGATGCTGGGGCCGAATGAATCCGGCGTCGGCGGCGCCGTCGAGGAACCCGAGCAGCGGCTCCCAGAACCCATCGACATCAAGCACACCAACCGGCTTGGCGTGAATACCCAACTGCGACCAAGTAGCGATCTCTGCCAATTCTTCAAGCGTTCCCAATCCGCCCGGCAGAGCAACAAATCCATCGGCCTCGGCCGCCATCAATGCCTTGCGTTCATGCATCGAACCAACCTCAACCAGTTCGGTCAGACCGGGATGGCCAATTTCTGTGGTGAACAATCCTTTCGGGATGACACCAAACACCTCGCCGCCGTTGGCCAACACGGAATCGGCGACCGATCCCATTAATCCAACCGATCCGCCGCCGTAAACGAGGCGCACACCAGCCTGAGCCATGAGCCGACCCAACTCAACAGCAACAGCCTCGTGTCTCGGATCATTGCCCAATTTTGAGCCGCAATAGACACAGAGAGAACGCAATGTCGTCACGAGGGCAGCCTAGGGCTGGCCCGGCACGCGAAACGGGCGCCGACATTGTCGACGCCCGATCTTCAAAGCTCGGGGGGGAGGACTCGAACCCCCAACAAATGGACCAGAACCACTCGTGTTACCAATTACACCACCCCCGAAGGGCGAGGGAACGTTACCGGTTGGAACGGGGGTGGCACCAAACCACGCCCAGAACCCGAGTGGGAGTCAGTGCCACGCAGCCAAACGGCGGTAATTGATGATCCGCCCAATCGCGACTGCGCCTGTTTCACGCACATAGTCACTGAACGTCGAACGCCCCTTGGTTGGAGAGACATGAGCAGCAAGCCCAACCTCGTCAGCAATGTCAGTGGCCCGAAATGAATGGTACGGATCGGTCACGATCACCACGTCGTTAGGCAATCCGGCTTGTCTCATGATGAATGCCGAGGAAGAGAGTTCCTCGTAACTATCTGTTCCGTCCACTTCAATCTTGATCGCCCCTTCAGGAATGCCCTTCGACCGCAAGTATTCGAAGCTCACGAGACCTTGCGTGACCTTGTCGCCTGCTTGCTTTCCACCTGCGACGATCACCACCGGCGCGACACCTTTTTGGTAAAGCTCGGCGGCGTGATCGAGCCGACCTTTCAACACCGGCGACGGGGAACCGTTCCACTGCGCGGCACCCATGACAACGATCGCCGACGCATGCGATGTGTCATTTTGCCGCGCCGCCCACCACACCTGTGCGAACGTGATTCCGATATAGAGAACCAAGACTGTGAGCAGTCCGAGGGCGATACGTATCACCCAACGCAGTCCGAAGAACATGTCAGCTCTGCAGAAGAACCTTGGCTGAAGTGAGTCTGCGAAGTGTTTCGTCCCGACCGAGCACTTCAAGCGATTCGAACAGCGGCGGGCCCACACTGCGACCAGTCACCGAAACTCGCACAGGGGCCTGCACCTTGCCCTTAGAAATTTCATGCTCTTCGGCATAGGAAAAGAGTGCTGCTTCGAGGGACGCTGCGTTCCATTCGCACTCCGCAAATTGAGCTATCGCATGGTCAAGAACTGCCACCGCGAGGTCGGCACCTTTCACCATCACCTTTTGCCAAGAGTCGTCATCAATCACGGGGTCGGGTGCGAATATGAAATCGACATAGCCAGGTACTTCTGAAAGTAATTTCACGCGTTCTTGCACGAGTGGAGCCAGAACTTCGAAGGTGGAGATATCGAATCGATCAGCTTCCCAAGGAGTGTCTTCGTACAACCATCGAGTTGAACGACTGACGAACTGCGGGACTGACAATTTGCGAATGTATTCGCCATTGAAATGCTGCAATTTCTTGACATCGAAGAACGCGCCGGAATTATTCACATCGGTAATACGAAACAAGTCGACAATCTCGGCAAGCGGACGAATTTCGATGTCATCAGGTGGACCCCACCCCAGCGTGGCGAGGTAATTCACCATCGCCTCTGACAAATAGCCGCGATCGATGTAATCGCCAACGGAAACATCGTCGCGTCGCTTCGAAAGCTTCTGACGCTTCTCATTCACGATGAGTGGGAGGTGGGCGAAAATCAATTCCCCAGGCGTCGAGAGTGCTTGACGGAGCAGAAGAACCTTGGGCGTGACGTTGATCAGGTCTTCGCCGCGAATGACATGCGTGATTTCTTGATCGGCATCGTCGACTGCGTTCGCCAGATGAAACATCGGCGTTCCGTTCGAACGAAGAATCACAAAATCTTCAAGTACGGCATTTTCGAAACTGACAGTGCCGCGGATGAGATCGTCGAAGGAGGTAACTCCAGTGTCAGGAACTCGAAAACGAACAACATGGCCGTCGCCTGGGCCTAATCCCCGCTCGCGACAAAACCCGTCGTAGCCCGGAGTACCGCCCCGAGCTTCCGCCCGGGCTTTGACCTCATCGGAGGTACACGAACACCAATACGACGAACCGTTGGCAAGGAGCGTCTCGACCGCCGCGAGGTGCATGGCCCCGCGCTCGGACTGATGCACTGGGGTGCCGTCCCAGTCGAGACCCAACCATTCCAGCGATCGGAAAATGATGTCGATGAGTTCTGGCCGGGAGCGTTCGGCGTCGGTGTCTTCGATGCGAAGCACAAACTCGCCACCTTGCTGGCGGGCGAACAACCAATTGAAAAGAGCCGTTCTGGCCCCACCGATGTGGAGATAGCCCGTGGGCGAAGGAGCGAAGCGGACTCGGGCGACTGGGGTGTTCACAGGTCCGATGGTACCGTCAGGCCTTCGTTGCCCCGGCCGATCAACCGATCTGGGCGATCTGGGCGATCTGGGCCACTCTGGCTCACGGTTTGCACCTCAACCCGGAGTACTTCATGAACACCCCACTTCGTTTGCGTCAGTTTCGCCCAATCGCTGCCGCCGCGATTTCGCTTGCCCTCCTCTTGGGCGCGGCCGCGTGTTCGGACGGAAAAAAGGCGTCGTCGGACACCACCGTTCAAGACTCATCAAGCACCACCGCCATTGCGCCGTACCAGACCACCTACGCAACCGCCAAGGGCGCCAAACTCACGGTGTACAGCGAACTTCCGAAAAGCGTCGTCACGACCCCGCCCTCCAGCACTTCGAGTACAACCACAGTCAAAGCCACGGTTGCTGCTATTCCCCGCACCGGGCTGAACTCCGCTGGCGTCAAGAAAACTGCCGATGGTTACGAGTTCACAAACCCCACTTATTACAAGAATCCCCTAGTCGTCGACGTATTGGAAAACCAAGGCGACTGGATGAAGGTACTCATCACTGCGCGCCCCAATCACACCACCGGATGGATCAAAGCCGACGATGTCACCATTGCAGCGACCGACTATCACATCGAACTTGATCTTTCGACGTTCCACTTGAAGGTTTTCCAGGGCGCAAATGTTTTCGTTGAAACCGACGTAGTGATCGGCAAAGACTCCACCCCAACTCCCATTGGGCGTTTCTTCGTAACGGAAAAAATCAAGAACTCCTCCGATACAGGGGTCTACGGCGCATGGATCCTTCCTACGAATGGATACAGCGAAGTCCTCGAAACATTCGATAACGGACTTCCCCAGGTCGCGTTTCACGGAACCAATCAACCCGAACTGGTTCGCACCAAGTCATCCAACGGTTGTGTGCGCATCCCCAACGATGTTGTGATCACGATCGCCGGTGCCATACCTGCCGGAACCCCAATCGACATCTTCGCGACCACTCCCGCATCGTGGTCAAACCCCGCTGCTACAACGAAGAAGCCCTAAACCGCATCACGAGGTCAACTCCTAGTTGATCCGCTTTCGGCGAGTGGCAAACCTCAGGCGTGAGCGTCGTGTTCTTGACCAGCCACTGCGGCATTCGCCATTGCGAGAATTCGCGAAGGTTCGTTACGCACGAGGGTCGTGACCGAGGCCGGATCGAGACGAAGCATCTCTTCGGGAACGGCATCGACGATGGCGCGTCGCTCCATGTAGTGGTGACTGTGGGCAACTGCGGCGAAGACCTGCGAACGAAGAGCCACAAGTTCAGCCGGTGCTTCTGACAAATAGCCCCACAGCGTGAGCGCCACGGTGATGTCGTGGATCGAAGGTGCTCGGCCGAACATTGCCGAGCGACGCATCGCGATCGCAACGGTGCCAGAAAGAGCATCGGCTTCGGATTCACCGGCCGTAAGCACCAGACGGCCACGGACCTGACGGGCCAGACGGATCGCAAAACCTTGGTCAGGTCCTGGATCTCCTAAACGCGGCCCAAGAGGCTGACGGCCAACGATCTCTGCCGGCCGATCGGCCATCCATGACTCGGGACGCCACGGGGGCGACTGGTAGACCCGGGCGGGATCATCGACGGGAATGGGAACGTAATCAGGGGCAGCCATTAAGAGTGAATCTACCCGGCAAGATCGTCAGCGTGGACCAAACCAAACTGAATGGAGTCCATGAGCGCCTGCCATGAGGCTTCAATCACATTGCTGTCGACTCCCACGGTCGTCCAGACGCGGTCACCATTGGTGGAATCGATCAGTACCCGCACCACCGCTCCGGTCGCAGCACCGCCATCGACGACGCGAACCTTGAAATCGGTCAGGTGAATTCGTTCAAGGGCAGGGAACCGTCCGTTGAGCGCTCGACGGACAGCGGCATCGAGCGCATTGACGGGACCATTTCCCTCGCCATCGGCGGTGACTCGTTCGCCATCAATCCAGAGTATGACCGTTGCTTCGGTCGTGACCTCGAGGGCACCACCAGTTGTGGCTGCACCTTCGCGGTGTGAACTCGAAACTCGATATTCCTCAACCTCGAAAAATGCTTGTTCCCAACCAGTGGCTCGGCGCATACGCAGTTCAAGAGACGCGTCGGCCGATTCAAACAACCAGCCTTCCGACTCGAGTTGTTTCAGTTCGTCGGACAGTTTGGCGACAGACGGATCATCGAGTTCGACTCCAAATTCATCGGCCTTCATAGCCATGCCCGCACGACCGCCGAGGTCGGACACCAGCACGCGCGTGTGGTTGCCAACAATTGCCGGATCGATGTGTTCATAGGTGGCGCCGCCAGCGCGACCTAGCGCCGAAGTATGCAAGCCACCCTTATGCGCAAAGGCAGACGCGCCAACATATGGGTCAGAAGGATGCGGGGGGAGGTTGACGAGTTCCGCAACGCGGTGACTCACCACGGTGAGTCGATCGAGGTGACCCTCGGGGAGAGTCGCCACTCCGAGTTTGAGCGTGAGATCGGGGATGACGGTCATGAGGTTTGCATTGCCCGTGCGTTCGCCATAGCCGTTGATGGTGCCCTGCACCTGCGTTGCGCCGCCAACAACCGCCGCCACTGAATTGGCAACAGCACAGCCAGAGTCATTCTGAGTGTGGATGCCCACGCCCGTTGCACCGCCAACAAAGGAAACGACTTCGGCGGTAACGCGCTGGACCTCGTGCGGAAGCGACCCGCCGTTGGTATCGCACAACACCACACAGTCGGCGCCATTGACCATCGCTGCTTCAAGAACTCGAAGCGCAAATTCGGGGTTGGCTTTGTAGCCATCAAAGAAATGTTCGGCATCGAAAAAGACTCGTAAGCCTTCGGCCTTTAGAAAAGCGACCGATTCAGCCACCATCGCTACGCCTTCATCGAGCGTCGTGCGTAGTGCCTCGGTGACGTGGAAATCCCAAGTCTTGCCGACGATGCAAACCGTCGAAGTTCCGGCACCGACGAGCGCCGCCAAGGTTGGGTCGACATCGACCTTGCCCGCCGGCCTGCGCGTCGAACCGAACGCTACGAGTTCAGCATTTGTGAGTTTGAGTTCAAGCGGAGCGCGCTGGAAGAACTCTTCGTCTTTTGGATTGGCTTGAGGGTAGCCCCCTTCAATCCAACGAACGCCAAGCCAATCGAGCTGTTCGGCAACGCGAAGCTTGTCTTCAACGGTGAGTGAGATGCCTTCAAACTGGGCGCCGTCGCGCAAGGTCGTGTCGAAAATTTCGACCGAGGACGGAAGCGATGACAGCTCAGGCTTGGCTCCGTTATTAGTGGACATACTCCAACCAGTCCTCGTAACGGGGAACCTGACCGCGCACAACGCGTCCATATTCAGCAGCGATGACAGACGTCATCGGACCAGGGCACGGGATATCGCGATTATCGACTGAATTCACAGCCGAAACCTCAGCAGCGGTTCCACACAGAAAGATCTCTTCGGCGACATAGAGGTCCGAGCGCGTGAGGTAATCGACGCGGAATTCATAACCAAGGTCTCGACCGATGGCCATGACGCTGTCCTGCGTGATTCCTTCGAGCGCTCCAGCGGCAATCGGTGGTGTCACGAAAACACCATCGCGAGCAACAAAAATATTCTCGCCCGTGCATTCGCTAACGAAACCTTGAGGGTTGAGCATGATCGCTTCGTCGTATCCGCCGCGGAGAGCTTCGACTTTGGCAAGCGACGAGTTCACGTAGTTGCCCGTGGTTTTCGAAGCCGGCGGCATTGTGTTGTGGTCATGACGGGTCCACGACGAGATCTTTGTGCTGATCCCCTTCGTGAGCGCATCTTCACCGAGGTACGCGCCCCATGGCCAGCAAGCAATCGAAACATCGACCGAGCACGGAAGCGTGTTCAGCCCCATTTCGCCGTAGCCGTAATAGGCGATCGGGCGGATGTAGGCAGAAGGAAGCCCCGACGCTTTGACGACGTCCTTTGTGGCCTGGACCAACTCATCGACGCCATATGGCATGTCCATGCCCAGGATCTTCGCCGAGTTGTGCAAGCGCTCGATGTGTTCGGTAAGCCGGAATACCGCAGGACCCTTTGGGGTTTCATACGCGCGAATTCCTTCGAAGACGCCCATTCCGTAATGAAGGGTGTGGGTGAGAACGTGGATCTTCGCGTCGTCCCAATTGACGAGCGTTCCGTTCATCCAGATCTTGTGGGTAGGAGTAATTGGCATTGCTTGGCCTCTCAGAGACGAGCGACGACAATGTCGCCGATTTCGGTAGTTGAACCGGTGAGGGTGGCGGTATCGGAACACGCGTTGCGGATTGCCGTTGCTGCCGCTTCTTCACCAAGGAATTCGAGCATCATCGCCGCCGAGAGAATCGCAGCGACGGGATTGGCTTTATTTTGACCAGCAATATCTGGAGCTGAACCATGCACTGGTTCAAACATCGAAGGACTCGTTCGATCGGGGTTGAGATTGCCCGACGAGGCAAACCCAATTCCACCGGAGACCGCTCCGCCGAGATCGGTGAGGATGTCGCCGAACAAGTTGTCGGTAACGATGACGTCGTAACGCTGCGGGTTTTCAACGAAGTAGATACAAGCAGCATCGACATGGTTATAAGCGGTTGAAACATCGGGGAATTCCGCGGCAACCTCGTTAAAAGTGCGCTCCCAGAGATCTCCAGCAAAGGTCAGAACGTTGGTCTTATGGACGAGAGTGAGGTGCTTGCGATCGCGGCTGCGTGCGAGTTCGAAGGCATAGCGAACACAACGTTCAACGCCGTGCCGGGTATTGACTGAGCCCTGCGTCGCAACTTCGAATGGCGTGTTCTTGCGAAGGAAGCCACCTTCGCCCGCATAGGTGCCTTCAGTGTTTTCACGGATCACGATGAAATCATGTGACCCATCAGGTGCGATGAACGGACGCTGGTTGACGTAGAGGTCGAGATCAAAACGCATTTTGAGAAGGAGGCCGCGCTCGATGACCCCTGGCGGAACATCTGGCGTTCCGACTGCACCGAGCAACAGAGCGTCGAGTCCGCGCCATTCTTCAACCGTTGCATCGTCAAGAACGACGCCGTCACGCAGGTAGCGAGCACCACCAAGGTCGTAGTCAACGCAGTCAAGCTCGACACCCGCAGCACGAATGACCTTGAGGGCAACGGGAATGACCTCGTGTCCGATCCCGTCTCCGGGGATAACTCCGATTCTGTGACTCACGATGACTCCGATTGGTTGCTGTGCTGAAGACTGCAATGCCTTGAAAGGGGCGGGACCTGTGCTGGAACGAGAAAGCCGCCCACCGGGGTGGACGGCCGAGGGCGCACACCGAACTCGGTGTGCGCTAACGAATGATCACGATGGAGCGTGAAGAGCGAGGGCTCGGTGTGGACATGGCTCAACACTCTAGTCCGACCCCCTACCGCCGCCCTAGGCGAGTTCCACGAAGGGCCGGTACGCTGGTCCCATGGCTGTCGTCCACAAATTCACCCAACAGACCCACGACCGGTTAAGCGCTGAACATGAGCAGCTCACGACCCATGGTCGAGTCGATATTGCCCGCAAAATTCAGACTGCCCGCGAAATGGGCGACCTCTCCGAAAACGGCGACTACCACGCCGCAAGAGAGGAACAGGGCAAAATGGAAGCCCGGATCCGCCAACTCGAGGCCCTGCTCCTCGACGCCGAGATCGTCGAAGCCGCCGATGGATCCGCCGTGGTCTCAGGCGTGGTCGTCGGCATCCGCTACGAAGGCGATGACGAGGTTGAGCGCCTTCTGGTCGGCTCCATGGAGGAACGCGCGGAACTTGAAGTCCTCACCCCAGGCTCACCTTTGGGTCAGGCCCTCATGGGAAACAAGGTGGGCGACGTCGTCGACTTTGAAGCTCCCGGTGGCGTCCTCAAGGTCGAGATCGTCAGCATCGAAGCCTGACGACAATCGCATATGTCGCCCTCGCTCCCAGGGTCCACGCCGTTTCTGACGCCAGGCCTTCCTGACGGTCGCCCACTCGAACTCCCGGGTCGAGGAACAACGTGGATACGAGAAGTTCAAGGCCCTGCAGACGCCCCAACCCTTCTACTCCTTCACGGCTGGACAGCGAACTCCGCTCTGAATTGGTTCGGCGCGTACGAGTCGCTCCGACAAAAATTCAATGTCGTCGCCATTGACCATCGAGGCCACGGCAAGGGCATTCGCAGCCACCGTCGGTTTCGACTCGAAGACTGCGCCGACGACGCTGCTGCACTCCTCGAAACACTGAATATTGAACGCGCAATTGCGGTTGGCTATTCAATGGGAGGTCCAATCGCTCAGTTGTTGTGGCGTCGACACCCCAAGATGGTCCAAGGTCTCGTGCTCTGTGCAACAGCGGCGCGATTTAGCGAACGACGCGGCGAACGCGTACTCAATGGTGTTGTTTCTGGTCTCTCGCTCGCCACCCGACTTGTCCCCCCCTCGGTCAACCGACGTGTCTCCGAACGAGTACTGGTATCCAAATACGACACGACACCTCTGGGCAACTGGGCTCGCGAGCAAGCTCGTCTCAACGACCTGCGGACCATGCTCGAAGCAGGGCACGATGTTGCTTCCTACGATGCAACCAACTGGATCAGTTCGATCAACGTCCCGACCGCTGTCGTTCTGACCACCCGTGACGAAACGGTCTTACCGCATCGGCAACGACAACTCGCCGAAGCAATCACCGGGAGCAGCGTTATTGAGGTGAACGGCCGTCATGACATCTGTGCCACCAGGCCGGAACGATTCAGCGATGCGCTTCTCGCCGCATGCAGCGATGTTTCGTCACAAGTCAGATCAACCGGGCCGTCTACTTCCTGATTGATGGCAAACACCGTTCATCAGAGAAGCGAGAGCACGTTCCTCTGGTTTACACAGAAAAGGTCACGCGTCGATCAAGCACGACTTCAAGGAGTCCTTTGCGATCTTCAGCTGTCTGAATCTCGAGATCAACATCAACCCCATCAAGATGCTCCACGAGGATTGAAACTGGCTCTTCGCCATTTCCTAGAGAAACCACAATTCGTTCCACTCGCCCTTTATGCGAACGGTCAAGAGCGATGGCCACGCGGAGGACACCGGCGAGAATCCGAACTCGGTCTTGATCTTCTATATGCAAACGCGCAAACTCCGTGTGCTTCGCCTTTGGGGCGCTCTTGCGGTGATACCGGGCAATTTGCGCGATCAATTCGATCTCATGGTCGGTGAATCCAGCCAAACAATCAGAATGACGGATCACGTAATAGCTGTGCTTGTGATGTTCAGAGTGTGAGATCGAGAGACCCACGTTGGCAAGTAGGGCACCCGCCTCGAGTAATTCTCGCGAGTCGTCGCCGAGGCCATGCAACGACGCTGTTGCATCAAAAAGATCGAGAGCGAAGCCAGCCGCACGAATCGAATGGGCAACGTCGTCATCCATGGATTCGGCGAGGTGCAGAACGCTCCGACGACGCAAATCCCGAAGATGATGCAAGGTGCCGCCTCGGCGCCTCGAAAGAGCGTCAAGCAGCACGCCTTCCCGAAGCGCGTTATCGGAGATCACGATTTCATCGATTCCGAGCTCCTCGACGGCCTGCTCAAGGATGATTGCTCCCGCCAGGATGATGTCCGCCCGACTGGGGTCCATTCCAGAGAGTGCTTTTCGCTCGTCAACAGAACTTGCGGCGATGAGAGCTCGCACCGCGGTCTTTATCTCTTCGCGACTCATCGTGAAGTTGTTGAATGTTCGGGGAGTCGCACTGCCTCTCTGAGAATTCACGAGCGACGCAACCGTTTCCGCTGTTCCCGACGACGCGATGGCGACACCGAATCCGAAGCGCTCGACTTCGCGCACCATCGGCGAAAGCAGCGAACGGACATGACGCCGGCAAGATTCCACCGCTCCGGGATGAAGCCGTTCTCCCCGGAAGAAACGACGAGTTAATCGAATTGCGCCAAGTTTCAAACTGCCGGCAACGAGGGTCTCGCCTTGCTCGCCTACAAGGATCTCGGTACTGCCACCACCAATATCGATGACCACCAAGCGTTGGTCGAAAACCGGCACCGCTTGGAGAACTCCGATGTGAATGAGCCGGGCCTCTTCCACGCCGGCAATGACATCGACAACGACTCCAGCTTCGTTGAGCGACCGTTCGATGAACACGTCAGCGTTCTCGGCTTCGCGAACTGCGCTTGTTGCTACTGCTACGACATCGGCGTCGTGAATGGCAGCAATCTTGACCAGACGCCGAAGTGCTAACACGCCGCGCTCTATTGCGTCGTCAGAGAGTTCCTTCATGTCCCCTGAGCTCGAGCCCAGGCGAACCATTTCCTTCTCTCGCGCAATCACTTCAAATGCGGGGCCAGTGAACTCGCCCGCGACAGAAACTTCGCCCACTCGCGCAATGACCATGTGGAACGAGTTGGTACCGATATCGATGGCTGCGAGTGGCCGTTCGGTCACGCGTCGACGCCCCGCAAACCAGCTTCTGATTCGATCTCTTTCGCTGCATGGACCACAAAGGAACCGTACCGCTTGCCTGGCTGTCGAGAGGTTCTCTCGATTGGTCCAGACACACTCACGGCGGCGATCACTCGACCCGACGCGTCACGCACCGGAGCTGAAACAGACGCCACCCCCGCCTCGCGCTCGCCCACACTCTCGACCCAGCCTCCCGGCGCTTGATCGACGCTCGTCAAGACACGCGCTGCTGATCCTGCAGAGAGTGGTAGTCGTGCACCTAGCGGCACGATGGTGCGCAATCCGTGAAGTGACTGGAGAGCAGCGATGCACACACGCTCCTCACCGTCGCGAACGAACAACTGCACGCTTTCACCCGTCTCATCGCGCAGACTCGCAAGGGCAGACGTAGCCGCAGTCGCGAGGGGCCACGCATCCGCCGCTGCCTGCCCAAGGGAAAGCAAGCGGGTACCGAGCATGAACCGGCCCTCGGCGTCGCGCCGAACAAGACCATGGCGTTCAAGCGCTGTCGCCAGACGATGAGCGGTGGCACGAGGAAGGCCCGTCACGCCAACAAGTTCCGACAGAGAACGGGGCTGGACTTCGAGCGCGTCGAGAACATCAACCGCCTTGTCCAGAACACCCACACCACCTATAGTGTTTCCCACGGAGCAAGATTAGCGTCTCATTATATGAGACGCAAACGGCGCCGTCCGGGACTCACGTCCTCGTCCGTTCCGGTCCACCTCTCGAACAGGAGCAGAACATGGCCCCGAGAACCCTGTCGCAAAAACTTTGGGACGATCACGTCGTACATCGCGCCGATGGCGAACCCGACGTGCTCTACATCGATCTCCACCTCGTTCATGAGGTGACCTCACCTCAGGCCTTCGATGGTTTGCGTCTGAGTGACCGAACCGTTCGTCGCCCCGAACTCACGGTCGCTACCGAAGATCACAACGTCCCCACTTCCGACATCGATCAGCCCATCGCCGATCCAATCTCGCGCAAGCAGGTTGATGTGTTGCGCGCAAATACCGCCGAGTTCGGGATTGTCGAACATGCCATGGGCACACCCGGTCAAGGAATCGTGCATGTGATCGGACCGGAACAAGGTCTGACTATGCCCGGCATGACGATTGTGTGCGGCGATAGCCACACTGCAACGCACGGAGCGTTCGGCGCGCTGGCCTTCGGCATCGGCACTTCTGAAGTCGAACACGTTATGGCCACTCAGACTCTCCCCCAGCATCCGGCCTCAACCATGGCCGTCAACGTGAACGGCGCACTTCCCGATGGCGTGACCGCCAAAGATCTCGTGCTGGCCATCATCGGCCGTATCGGCACTGGCGGCGGCATCGGTTCGGTCATCGAATATCGCGGCGAAGCAATCCGTTCGCTGTCGATGGAAGGCCGTATGACGGTGTGCAATATGTCAATCGAAGCGGGAGCCAAAGCTGGCCTCATTGCTCCCGACGAAATCACCTTCGACTACCTCAAGGATCGCAAGTACGCCCCGACTGGTGCCGATTGGGACGCTGCAGTTGCCTACTGGCGCACACTCCCCACCGATGACGGTGCAGTGTTCGACAAGGTTGTCGACATCGACGCCACGAAACTTCGTCCCTTCGTTTCCTGGGGAACGAACCCTGGTCAGGTCATTGAGCTCGATAGCAATGTGCCCGATCCTGCCTCGTTCGCCGATTCCGGAGAACGCGACGCAGCATCTCGCGCCCTTGAGTACATGGGCCTCACCGCTGGCATGCCGATCAAAGACATCCCCGTGCAGACCGTGTTTATCGGCTCATGCACCAACAGTCGCATCGAAGATCTTCGCGCCGCAGCCGCGGTTGCCGAAGGTCGTCGGGTTGCGGCCGGCGTACGCGCCATGGTCGTTCCTGGCTCGTTCATGGTGAAGGGTCAAGCCGAAGCCGAGGGCCTCGACAAGATTTTCACTGCTGCCGGATTCGACTGGCGTGAACCGGGTTGTTCAATGTGCCTTGCCATGAACCCCGACAAGTTGGCGCCGGGTGAGCGTTCGGCCTCAACCTCGAACCGCAACTTTGAAGGACGACAGGGCAAGGGTGGTCGTACTCACCTTGTTTCGCCTGCCGTCGCTGCAGCAACCGCAATCGCTGGAACCTTCGCCGATCCTCGCGATCTGGCCTGAGAGAACTGAGCACATCATGGAACCAGTCATCACCATCACCGGAACCGCCCTCCCCCTCGACCGCTCTGACGTCGATACCGATCAGATCATCCCAAGCGATTGGCTCAAGCGCGTTGAGCGCACCGGCTTTGGCCAGGGCCTCTTTTCCGAGTGGCGTGAAGACCCCGAGTTCGTCATGAACCTTCCGCAGTTTGGCGAGGCCAACATCCTTGTGGCCGGCGCCAACTTCGGTGTGGGTTCATCTCGTGAACACGCCGTGTGGTCAATCATGGATTACGGCTTCAAAGCCGTCATCGCTCCCCGCTTCGGCGACATCTTCCGCAACAACTCCGCCAAGAACGGACTCGTTCCCGTCGTGCTCCCCGCCGATGTGAGTGAGCGCATCTTGCGTGCCGTTGAAGCCGATCCGACCGTTGAGATCACCATCGACATCGCCACCAAGCGCGTCGTCGTTGCTTCGCTCGACATCGACCTGGAGTTTCCGCTCGACGATTCAACCCAGGAACGATTCCTGAACGGCCTCGACGACATCGCCATCACGCTTCAGCACGTCGATGCGATCGCGGCCTTTGAAGCAACTCGACCGGCCTGGATGCCGGCAACGAATCGCTGAACTAACTGAGCGAGCCCGGCCGCGAAACCGCGGTCGGGTCTTCGCCGGTGTCACGGACCCGCACGATGCGGTTCAGTGCATTGAGCAGCGCTCGGGCAGAGGCTTCGACCACATCGGTGGACAGGCCACGACCTGGCATCGAAACACCATCGACCTCAAAGCGCAGGGCAACGTCGGCCAATGCATCGACCCCACCGGTCACCGAGGTAACTGCGTAGTCGGTGAGGGTGCCCGAAATGCCAGTTGCTTTGTGGATCGCGGCGCAGGCGGCATCGACCATGCCAGAACCTTCAGCAGTCGCTTCGATCTTGGTGCCGTCATGATCGAGCACAATCGTTGCCGTAGGCGTGGAACTCGAGCCACCGTGGCTATCAAGCGAGATGAGCGAGAAGGCATAGCGAACGGTGTCGCCCATCTCCTCGGCGACCAATGCTTCGAGGTCGGCGTCGCTCAGTTCAACTTTGCGGTCGGCCAATTCCTTGAAACGAGTAAAGACCTGGTTCAGTGCATCGCCGTGCAGGTCGTAACCCATCTTCTTGAGTGTGTCGGCGAACGCGTGACGGCCTGAGTGCTTGCCCAGAACAATCTTCGATTCCCCCTGGCCAACGGCGGCTGGATCCATAATCTCGTAGGTGGTGCGCTCGTTCAGAACGCCGTGCTGATGAATACCTGATTCATGCGCAAATGCATTACGGCCGACAACAGCCTTGTTGTACTGCACCGGATAACCGGTCAGTCGACTGACCAAACGCGATGTGCGGGCCAACTCTTCTGACTTGATGCCGGTGTCGATGCCACCGAAGTAATCGGAACGGGTGCGCAGTGCCATCACAATTTCTTCGAGCGCAGCGTTGCCAGCACGCTCACCCAAACCATTCACCGCACATTCGACCTGACGAGCGCCTAACTGCACTGCAGCCAGCGAGTTCGCAACGGCCATGCCCAGATCGTTATGGCAATGGGTGGAGATGACGTAATCGCCCTTCACAAAGTTGCGGACATTGGCCAGACGCTCGGCGTATTCCTGCGGCACGGCAAAACCGACGGTGTCGGGGATGTTCAATGTAGTTGCGCCGTTGTCGACAGCGATCTGCAGAACCTCACACATGAAGGTGAAATCAGAACGTGACGCATCTTCGGGCGAGAATTCAACATCGTCGGTGTAGGAACGAGCACGCGCAACACCAGAGGCTGCCTCGGCCTTCACCTGATCAGGTGTCATGCGCAGCTTGTGCTTCATGTGGGTTTCGCTTGTGGCAATGAAGACGTGAATGCGAGGATGCTCCGCCGACTCAATTGCTTCCCAGCACCGATCGACGTCACCAAGAGCAGTGCGAGACAGACCACAGATAACCGGGCCGCGAACTGACTTGGCGATGGCCTGCACGGATTCGAAATCGCCTTGGCTGGCAATCGGGAATCCGGCCTCGATCACATCGACACCAAGACGAGCGAGTTGTTCCGCGATCTCAACCTTCTCGCCTTGATCGAGCGAGATTCCTGGCGACTGTTCGCCATCACGCAGGGTCGTGTCGAAAATGATGACCCTGTCAGTTGCTGCGGTGTTGTCGGTGGTGCTCATAACGGTGCCTTTCGGGGCATGTGGTGCATTTCGGGGAACAAACGGAATCTGGCCGGAGAACGAAAAAACCTCCCGGCCCGAGGGCGCAGGAGGTTGGCAGGCGCCATATGTGGCACCCGCCTAACGAAGTAGAAGCTCCAAAGAGAAAGAACGCATGACCAGAGTCTGCCGGGTTCCTATGGCGAAAGCAACCATGGGGCACTCCCCCCGCTTTCCCAAAGGGCCACGGGTCTCAGATGGCGTCGACAGAAACAATGCCTTCGATGGCACGAAGGCGCTCGCACACCTCGGCCGGAACCGCATCAGTGATGGACAGCACCATCATCGCAGAGGCGCCGTTCGGGGCCTGACCAACGTCCATATCGGCGATGTTGAGGCCAGCTTCGCCAACGATGGTGCCGACAAGACCAATCATGCCGGGGCGATCGTCGTTACGAACCACGAGCATGTGATGAGCGGGAGGAACATCAACGCGGTGATCGTCGACCATCACGAGGCGAGCTTCACCATCGAGACCCATGAGGGTGCCCGCAAGCGAGTGGGATCCGCCACGAATAGTGATGAGGTTCACGAAGTTATGAGCCGTTGTCGTGGTGGTTTCAGTAACGGTGATGCCGCGCTCTTCGGCCATCTTCGGCGCGTTCACGTAGGACACCGGATCATCGCTGATGCGACCAAAGAAACCCTTGAGCAACGACAGCGTGAGGATGCGTGTGTCGTAGCCGCCGATTTCGCCTTCGTAGGAAACCTCGAGTGCCTCGACGCCCGTGGCGAGTCCGCCAAAGGTTGCACCGAGTCGTTCGGCGAGTGAAAGGAATGGACGAACGGTTTCACTGGCTTCAGCCGCGTTCACGTTCACTGCAAATGGAACAAATTCGCCCGCAAGCGCTAACCCGACCATTTCAGCGATGGTGTCGCCGGCTTTGTCCTGTGCTTCGTGTGTGCTGGCCCCCAGATGTGGGGTGACAACAACCTCGGGAAGTTCAAACAACGGCGATTCAGTGGTGGGTTCCTTATCGAACACGTCGATCGCTGCGCCACCGACGTGACCAGAACGAATGGCATCGGCAAGATCACTTTCAACGATGATGCCGCCGCGAGCAACATTCACGATGCGAATGCCCTTCTTGGCTTTGGCCAAACGCTCGGCATTAATCAGACCAACAGTTTCTGGCGTCTTGGCTACGTGCAGCGTGACGAAATCAGAAACAGAAAGCAGCGTGTCGAGATCGACGATCTCGATGTTCATCTTGCGGGCCATCTCGGGAGAAACGAAGGGGTCATAGGCGACGATCTTCATTCCGAAGGCCATTGCCCGTTGCGCGACGAGCTTGCCAATGCGACCGAGGCCGACAACACCAAGGGTCTTGTCGGACAGTTCGACACCAGTCCAGCGGCTGCGTTCCCAGCGGCCGGCAACGAGGGCGGCATGAGCTTGAGGAACGTTGCGAGCCATCGAAAGCAACAACGCCATGGTGTGTTCGGCAGCGGAGAGGATGTTCGACTGCGGCGCGTTCACCACCATCACGCCGCGTTCGGTAGCGGCTTGGGTGTCGACGTTGTCGAGGCCGATACCAGCGCGACCAACCACAATCAGGTCGGTTCCAGCAGCGAGCACCTCGGCGGTGACGTCGGTGGCAGAACGGATGATGAGCGCGTGCGCTCCCTTGATGGCCTCAATGAGCTGCTCAGGGCTCAAGCCCTCCTGCACATCGACGGTGTGGCCAGCAGCGCGGAGGCGGTCGAGGCCGCCATCAGCGATGGTTTCAGTAACAAGAATCCGTGCCATAGGGGTCCATCCTTACGGGCGCAACGGCGAGTCGCCAACCCGGTTGCGGGGAAAGTCAGAGATGAGCGATATCGATGGGCTCGACATCGTCCGCGAGATCGAAGCCGAGCACCTTGCTGTAGAAGTACGCCTCGGCTTCGAGGGATCGTTTGATCGTGGCGGCCTGGCGGAAACCGTGCTGTTCGCCTTCGAATTCGAGGTACGCCCAGGGCACGCCGTTGGCATCAAGCGCTTCAACAATCATTTGCGATTGGTTCGGCGGAACAATTTCGTCCTCGAGGCCCTGCAGAACAATCAGCGGGCATTCGAGATCTTCGACGTGATGGATCGGTGACCGCTCTGCGTAGATGTCGCTACGAGCGGGCCAGGGGCCAACGAGCGAGTCGAGATAGCGGGCTTCAAATTTGTGTGTGTCGCGAGCGAGTGCTTCGAGATCGGCGACGCCGTAGAGACTGCAACCAGCCGCGAAAACGTCGCGGAACGTGAGAGCGCTCAGCGTGGTGAAACCGCCAGCACTTCCACCGCGGATAATGAGTCGATCACGATCGGCATCACCGCGATCGATGAGAAGGCGCGTTGCGGCGATGGAATCATCAACATCGACAATCCCCCACTCACCGATGAGGCGGCGACGATACGAACGGCCGTAACCAGTCGAGCCGCCATAGTTCACGTCGACCACACCGAAGCCACGCGAGGTCCAGAACTGCACACCGAGATTGAGTTGCGGCCGAGCGGCCGAGGTGGGCCCACCGTGGCTCAGGACAATAAGCGGCGCTCGTTCACCATCGGGCGCAGTGAAGCCCGGATTCGTTGGCGCGTAATAAAGGCCATGTGCGAATCGATCGCCCGATGTTGCGAATGTGATCGGTTCAGGCGTGGAATACCACTCGGTTCCGATTCCTAAATCGCGAGTCGGTCGCAGCGGGGCCGAAAGAACAGCTGTCGAACCATCAATATCGGGCTTTGACGGCACGTCGAGAACAGCGACGATGGCTTCAGAAGTTGGGGACGCTCCGACCACAACTGCGCCGTAACCAAACGCGCGCACCGATGAAAGCGCAGTGAACGGTGACTCGAGCGGAACCATCGCACCGCCACCGGCGGGAATAACGCCGAGATGATCAATTCCCAATTTGAACCAGGCAACGAGAATGCGACCATCGGCAAGAACCGCATAGCGCGAGTTATCGAACACCCAGTGCGGCACACCTATTTCTGCATCGACAGGGGCAATCGGTGTTGCGTCAGCAGCAACGCCATTCGCAACGAGTTCATGAATGGCATCGGCGGAGACTCGATAAAGGTTCCACCAGTCGGTGCGATCAGAGATGAACAACAACGATCCATCGGGAGCCCACTCGGGCTGCGTAATGGATTCATCGCGACCACCAGCAACAACATGAGTGTCGCCAACAACGATCTGGCCATCGTCGGTCTGATCGTCGTACATCGAGGCGACGCAAAGCTCGGTCCCATCCCATGGCATATCCGGGTGATTCCAACGGAACCACGTGAGCACGTTGCCCGACGGATTCACACGAGGCGCAGCAACAAAGTCTGAACCTGTAACAAGAACTACTGGTTCGGCAGGCTCGCCGCTGTGGTGCACGCGCACGGCAACGATCTCGTTGATTGGTTCAGCATCGGCACTCCCGTGCCGTTCGCGAACGCACACGACCCAACGTCCGTCCGCGGTGAATCGGCCGTCGGCGTAGCGATCGCCGTGATGTTCGGCAGATTCAGGAGTCAGCGCAGTTGGCGTCGAAGCCCCCGCAGCCAATCGATAGAGGCGTTGGTCGGCCCAATTCACGAACACAACATCGGAACCATGCAGCCACCACGCACCACCGCCGTATTCATGCACGCGAGTGCGCGCACCGAATCCGTCAGGAAGGACATCAACCGCTCCGCCGCCAGGATGATGGCGGACCAGCTGCACCCGCCCACCCTCTTCGGGTCGAGCCTCACTCCACCAAACATCGTTGCCACCGACAAAGACCTCGCCGATAGAGACCGACTTGGAAACGATGAGATCAGCGGTGATCGGCGAAGACCACGAACCGAACGGCGCAGTTGTCATCGGTTGGTCAACTGCTCTTTGCTACGAGTTCCGCTATGCGGCCGATGCCTTCGACGATGTCAGCATCACTGACAGCAAAGGAGATGCGCACATACCCCGGCGCATCAAACGCTTCGCCAGGAACAAGCGCAACCTTCGCTTGGTCGAGAATGACCTCGCATAGTTCCGAGGTGGTCGTGGGCGTTACGCCGCCGAAGTTGCGACCGAACAAACCTTCCATCGACGGGAATGCGTAGAACGCACCTTGGGGCACCATGCAGGCAACACCAGGAATGTCGTTGAGTAGCCCATGGATGAGAATCGCACGACGCGCAAATGCTTCGCGCATTTCCTCGACACATTCGAGACCACCTTCGAGCGCTGCAATAGCAGCACGCTGCGAAACATTCGCCACGTTCGATGTCGAATGTGACTGAAGGTTTGTGGCGGCTTTGATGAGATCGGCGGGACCGATCATCCAACCGACGCGCCAACCGGTCATGGCGTAGGTCTTCGCCACGCCATTGAGGATCACGCACGTATCGGCAAGGCCGGGCACCTCAGCAAGGATCGAGGTGAAAACGTTGTCGTCGAAGGTGAGGTGTTCGTAGATCTCGTCGGTGATGACCCAGATGCCGTGCTTGAGAGCCCACTCACCAATTGCACGAACTTCTTCCGGCGGGTACACCGCCCCAGTCGGGTTCGAAGGCGAAACAAAGACAAGCGCTTTGGTCTTGTCAGTGCGAGCTGCTTCAAGTTGTTCAACGGTGACTCGGAAACCTGATTCAACATCGGTGGGGAGCACAACCGAAATACCACCGGCGAGTGCAATGGGTTCTGGATAGGTGGTCCAGTACGGCGCCGGAAGCAGAACTTCGTCGCCAGGATTCAAGAGTGCTTCGAAGGTGTTGTAGACCGCGTGCTTCCCGCCATTGGTTACGAGCACCTGGCTCGGCGAGACCACAACCTTGGAATCACGAAGCGTCTTGGCTGCAATCGCGTCTTTCAATTCCGGCAAGCCCGCAGCGGGCGTGTAGCGATGGTTCTTGGGATCGCGCGCAGCTTCAACGGCCGCCTCGACCACATGGGCCGGTGTCGGGAAGTCCGGCTCACCCGCGCCGAACCCGATGACAGGCTCGCCTGCGGCCTTCAGCGCTTTGGCCCGGGCATCGACCGCAAGGGTCGCAGATTCGGTGATGGCGGAGACACGGCGAGAAAGGCGCTCTGTGGCCATTGGAGAAGTCCTTGGATCGACTGAAGTGGGCGCCCGCACGCTACCGGTTCAACGACCCTCCCCCGCATCGAATTCGGTGTGACTCACGGCGTAACGCGACCACCCTCTAGGGGTGCGACGATGGAGGGGTGAGCACTACTCCAATCACCATCCCCGCCAATCTCCTTCCCGCCGATGGCCGATTCGGTTGTGGCCCCTCAAAGGTCCGCCCTGAAGCCGTTGCAGCACTGGCTGAAGCCGGTCGCGACTACCTCGGCACCAGCCACCGCCAAGACACCGTGAAGTACATGGTGAGCCGCCTGCGTAATGGCTTGGCCGAAATGTTTGCCCTGCCCGATGGCTACGAGATCATGCTCGGCAACGGCGGCTCCACCGTGTTCTGGGATATCGCCACGTTCGGCCTCATCGATCGCCGCAGCCAACATCTCACCTTCGGTGAGTTCTCCTCGAAGTTTGCCCAAGCCGCCGCAGCAGCGCCGTTCCTTGACGACCCTGTCGTCATCAAGAGCGATGTCGGAACCCATCCACGGCCAATCGTTGACGATGCAATCGACACGTACGCGTTTACGCATAACGAAACATCAACCGGCGTTTCGATGCCGCTTGTTCGGCCTGCAGGGTCCGAAGGAAAAGCAATTGTTCTCGTCGACGCAACATCAGCTGCCGGTGGCCTCCGATTCGATGCGTCACAAACCGACGTCTATTACTTCGCACCGCAGAAGTGTCTCGCCTCCGATGGTGGCCTCTGGCTCGCAGCCGTCTCCCCCGCCGCAGTCGAACGTATCGAGCGCATCGGGGCATCGGGCCGTTGGATCCCTGAATCACTGAGCCTCACCACAGCGCTCGACAACTCACGCAAAGACCAGACCTACAACACGCCCGCCCTTTCCACAGTGTTCCTTGCCGTTCAGCAAGTCGAATGGGTGAACGACAACGGAGGCTTGCATTTTGCCGCGTCGCGTTGTGATCGTTCCGCCGAGATCATGTACTCGTGGGCCGAAGCTTCTTCCTATGCATCACCGTTCGTCACCAACCCCGACGAACGCAGCCACGTCGTTGCCACCATCGACTTCGACGATTCGGTTTCGGCCGACGATGTCAACAAGGTGCTCCGAGCGAACGGCATCGTCGATACCGACAGCTACCGCAAGCTCGGCCGCAATCAAATCCGCGTCGCGATGTTCCCGGCAATTGATCCCGAAGACGTCGAAGCACTTACCAAGTGCGTCGATTACGTCGTCGAGAACATCTGACCAGTAATTCGGCTACGGCCGAGGTTTGCGATTCCAATCAAGCGGACCACCCGGAGCCAGTTCTGCGGGCACCAACTTGCCGAGCGTGTGCGCTTGCCACGTGACTTCGTCGTTCATCGAGAGCGGGAAGACAACGTCCTCGAGCGACATGAGGTCATCAAATTGTGCTGCCCAAGATTCGGGAGCCTGATCATCGACCAGCACACCGTGGTTCTCTGCCAACGCAACACGCGCCGCTCGACCTCCGCCTACCGAGAACGATTCGCCTGATACGGGGCACGCTCGATGACAGAGCCACACCACAAAAGAAGCGACATCTTCTGGTGGATAGTGATCCGCGAAGAGCGATGCCATGGGGCCCGGAGGCAACGAACGAGTGAGCCGGGTGTAGGCCGACGGCATGACGTTGTTGGCCACGATGCCGTGTCGGCGACCAGCAGCAGCAACAGAACGGGTGAAGCCATACATCGATGATTTGGTCGCTGAATACGGAATCGTGGTCGATGCACCGAACATCGCCGGCGAACCAGTCATCACGATTCGACCGCCACCGCGTTCCACAAGATGAGGCCACGAAGCCCCTGTGACAGCGATCGATGTCTGCAACGTGGCATCGATTGTTTCGCGCCACTCTTCAGCAGAATTTGGGCTCATAGGCGTGCCGGCGCCAATTCCCGCGTTGTTGATCACGATGTCAATGCCACCGAATGCATCGAGAGCAGTCTGGATGATGGCCCCACCTTCGGAAATCGCATTGTGATTGTCGGCAACCGCCTCGATCCCCTTGGCACGAAGTTCGTCGACCACAACCTGCGCAATGGGAATATTCTCGCCGTGCGGTCGACCAACATCGTTCACGACAATGCGGCAGCCCCGATCGCCGAGCATGTGCGCGTAGGCACGCCCTAATCCGCCACCAGCCCCCGTGATGACGGCAACCTCGCCGCTGAAGACAATGTCGTCAGCCACGAGCCATTCCGCCTGCGACGACAATGTCGTCGCCGGTGACAAACGAGGACAGATCGCTGGCGAGGTACATCACCGGGCCGATGATCTCTGCTGTTTCGGCCACTCGCTTCAACGAGGTCGCCGATGCAGCACGCTCGTAAAAACCAGGCGCCATTCGTTCGGCGCCCTCAGTGAGTTCACTTTTCACCGGACCAGGACAAATCGTGTTCACGCGAATATTCCAAGGTGCGAGTTCTTTTGACATCGTGCGTCCCAAATTAATGAGACCTGCTTTCGATGCACCGTAAGCACCAACGCCCGGACCACCGCTGTAGGCGCCAACCGTGGCGATATTCACGATGGAACCTCCGCCGGCATCGCGCATATACGGAGCAACGCAGGTGGCCATGCGCAATGGGCCCTCGAGGTTTACGGCAAATACCTTGCGCCACAGATCGATGTTGGTGTCAATCAACGAATCGCTCGTGGGATTAATACCAGCGTTATTCACGAGAACATCAATGCGACCAAACCGCTCAATCACTTTGTCGACAAAAACTGGAATCGCATCCCACTCACCAACGTGACAGGCCAACGGAAATACCTCGACACCAGTGCGTTCGGTGAGTTCTGCCGCGACCTGATCACAAAGGTCTTGTTTGCGACTGCTCACCACGACCTTTGCGCCAGCGTCAGCAAATCCGTCGACCATCGCCCGACCCAGTCCTTTGGTCGAACCTGTAACGATGACGACCTTGCCGCTGAAATCAAATGTTGTTTGCATAACGCCCCCTTGTTTCCCTCGAACGTAGCCGGTCAGAAACGCGAAGAGGCCCGGTCAGCGACCGGGCCTCTTCCAACAACTTGAGACAACCAAACACTTACTTCGCAGCAGCGAAGCCCTTGTCGAGGTCGGCGATGATGTCGTCGATTGACTCGAGGCCAACCGAAAGGCGCACGAGACCTGGCTGCACACCAGCGGTGATCTGCTCGGCTTCGGTGAGCTGCGAATGGGTTGTGGTTGCCGGCTGAATGGCAAGGCTGCGCACGTCACCGATGTTCGCAACGTGGCTGTGCAACTCAAGTGCTTCGACAAACTTCTGCCCGGCTTCCTTGCCGCCCTTGATGATGAATGCAGGCACAGAGCCGAAGCCCTTGCCAGCGGTGTACTTCTTCGCGCGCTCATGCCACGGCGAAGAAGTCAGGCTGGCGTGCTGGACTTCTTCGACCTGCGAGTGTCCAGCGAGATACGCAGCGACCTTTGCGGCGTTCTCGTTGTGACGCTCCATGCGAAGGCTGAGCGTCTCGAGGCCCTGAAGGAACAGGAACGAGTTGAACGGCGTGATGGCCTGACCAAGATCACGAAGCAACTGAACGCGGGCCTTGATGATGTACGAACCAGCTCCGAGGGCGGGCCAGTACTGAAGGCCGTGATAACTCGGGTCGGGGTCGGTGAACATCGGGAACTTGTCATTCGCCGAGAAATCAAACGAACCACCATCGACGACAAGGCCGCCAATTGAGGTGCCATGACCACCAATGAACTTGGTCGCAGAGTGCACGACGATGTCTGCGCCCCACTCAAACGGACGAATGAGCCACGGTGACGCAACCGTGTTGTCGACAATCAGAGGAATTCCGGCCTCGTGCGCAACTTTCGAAATACCTTCAATGTCGAGCACGTCATTGCGCGGGTTGCCGATGGTCTCGCCGTAGAACGCCTTGGTGTTCGGACGGATCGCATTGCGCCATTCGTCGAGATTGTCGGGATCTTCGATGAACGTTGCATCGATACCGAACTTCGGAAGTGTGTAGTGAAGAAGGTTGTAGGTACCGCCGTAGAGCGCTGCTGAGGCAACGATGTGGCTTCCCGCTTCGGCCAGGTTCTGAATGGCAAGTGCTTCTGCAGCCTGACCTGAGGCCACTGCAAGTGCACCAGGAAGTCCAACTGCGGTTGCCGTTGCACCTTCAAGCGATGCGATACGAGCTTCGAAGACACCCTGCGTCGGGTTCATGATGCGGGTGTAAATGTTGCCGATCTCGGCCAGCGCGAACAGATTCGCAGCGTGGGTCGTGTCTCGGAACTGATACGAGGTCGTTTGGTAGATCGGGACAGCGCGCGCACCGGTGGTCGGGTCGGGCTCCTGGCCTGCGTGGATCTGACGGGTATCGAAACCCCAGTTGTCGCTCATGGTCACTCCTCATCGATCAACCGGCTCGGGCCGGTCGGACAGGAGCGAGACTCTAGGGGCCTAATCCCGACCAATCAACTCAACAATTAGAACGAGGCACAGTTCGCAGGCGCAAAGATGACCGGTCGCCCACTATCACCCATGTCGCACATGTGCTACAACATCGCAATGGCCCTCACCTCTGACCCGCCCACAGTCGGCGCCCGTGAACTTCGCAATGAAACCCGGTCGGTCCTTGATCGCGTCCTCGAAGGTGACACCGTCATCGTCACCCTCGACGGTCGTCCTGTCGCCCGTATCGAACCCATCAGCACCAAACCACGTTGGGTCAATACCGAGAAGTTCCTCAAGAACCTTCGCCAAGCCGACCCAGGCCTTCTCGATGAGCTTCGCGAGTTCGATGAACTCATCGACAATGACGAGTTCGACTGAAATGCCTACAGATCAGGGGCTACTCGATACATCGATATTTATTGCACTCGAGACAGGCCGACCACTCGATACCGACCGATCCCCCACCTCGAGTTGCGTCAGCATCATCACCATTGGCGAATTGCGACTCGGAATCCTCACAGCTAACGATGCGCAAACTCGCTCGGCTCGTCTTTCAACGTTCCTCGACGCGTCTGAGCTCAATCCGCTTCCTATCGATGAAAACGTCGCTGAAGCGTGGGCCCAATTACGAATCACCCTTCGGGATACAAAGACGAAGATGAGCGTGAACGATTCATGGATCGCCGCGACAGCGATGGCTCACAACATTCCCGTCATCACCCAAGACGGTGACTTCGTCGAAGGGCTCGGCTTCGACATCATCCGGATCTGACGTCGTCGCAACATTGCCGTCCAGACGCGACGGAGGGGCCCGAAGGCCCCTCGCGCACTCCACCCGCTGTCTTGAGCACCACTCGGGCGCCTCATAACAATCCGTCGCCGCCGACCAAAGCCGGCGAGTTCGTTCACCCGAAGGTGAATCAGTCCTGTGCGCCGCCTGAAGTTTCGGCCACGCTCTTTCGACCAGCAGAGATCCACGGCATCATGGCGCGCAGTTCCTTGCCGGTCTTTTCGATCGGGTGTTCAGCGCCGGCTGCACGCAAGGCGTTGAAGTTCTTGCGACCGGACTCTGATTCGGCGATCCATTCGTCGGCGAACTGACCAGAAACGATTTCGTCGAGGATCTTCTTCATCTCGGCCTTGGTCGACGGCGTGATGACTCGCGGGCCACGGGTGACATCGCCATACTCGGCAGTGTCGGAGATTGAGTAGCGCATACCACTGATGCCCTCTTCGTACATGAGGTCAACGATGAGCTTTACCTCGTGCAAGCACTCGAAGTACGCCATCTCGGGCTGGTAACCAGCCTCGGTGAGAGTTTCAAAGCCAGCCTGCACAAGCGCAGCAACGCCACCACACAGAACAGCCTGCTCGCCGAACAGATCGGTTTCGGTTTCTTCCGTGAAGGTGGTCTCGATCACACCAGCGCGGGTTCCACCGATTGCATCGGCGTAGGCAAGTGCGACGTTACGGGCGTTACCGGTTGCGTCTTGCTCCACGGCGATAAGACAAGGAACACCGCCGCCCTCGGTGTACGTACGACGCACAAGGTGTCCTGGTCCCTTCGGCGCGGCCATCGCAACATCGACGCCAGCGGGCGGGACGATGCGGTTGAAACGGATATTGAAACCGTGTGCGAAGAACAGCGCATCGCCTTCGGCGAGATTCGGCGCGATGTCGGCGTCGTACACCGACTTCTGTTCGGTGTCAGGAAGAAGAATCATGACCACGTCAGCCCACTTGGTGGCATCAGCAACGGTCATAACGGTCAGACCTTCGGATTCTGCCTTGGCCTTCGACGATGAACCCTCACGCAAACCCACGACGACGTTGACGCCGGAGTCTTTGAGGTTGAGCGCATGGGCATGGCCCTGCGAGCCGTAGCCAATGACAGCGACCTTGCGGTCGGCGATAAATGAACGGTCGGCGTCGGCTTCGTAATAGACGGTGGCCACGGGAACTCCTGTAGTGGGATCGGATCGCCCGAAGGGCGGGTTGGAGAGATTACGACGAATGGGGCCCGAAACGAAAAGGAGACGTTCCCGGGGTCAGTTCAGGGATTACGACGTGATGCGAGGTAAGGCAATACGGCCCGTGCGTTGGTAAGCCACGACAGCGGCCCCCATCTGTGAGGTGAAGGCATCGAGCGCTTCTGGCGTGCCCCCGAGAGAAACGGTGATTCGATCGCCGGCCTCGTCAAGAACTGCCCCGCTGTATTCCTCGGTAAGGGAAAGCAACTCGGGCTTGGACTCGGGTGTGACAGTGACCGTGACGATCATGAGTTCGCGCTCAACCGCATCAGCCGGAGCAAGTTCGTCGATCTGTAAAACGTTGATGAGCTTGTCGAGCTGCTTCGTGATCTGTTCGAGTGGAGCCGATTCAACATCGACCACGATCGTGATGCGGCTGCGCGTCGCATCATCAGTGGGCGCAACTGCCAAAGAGAAGATGTTGAACCCACGGCGAGCAAACAAGCCTGATACACGAGCCAGCACGCCTGGCTTGTTTTCGACAAGAACAGAAAGAATGTGATGACGCGTTGCCGGACTCATCGAAGACCCTCTGGACCGACAACGATGTCGGAGTTGGACTTGCCCGCAGGAACCATCGGGAAAACTTTTTCGCTCGCGTCCGTGCGGAAGTCGATAACCACGGGGCGATCATCGACTTCGTTCGCACGCTGAATCGCCGGAAGCACATCTTCAGGTGATTCGACACGCATGCCAACACAGCCCATCGCTTCGGCCCACATCTTGTAATCGGGAAGATCTGGCGAGAGATAGACCTCGCTGTATCGCTCTTCGTAGAACATTTCCTGCCACTGACGAACCATGCCCAGATAGGCATTGTTCAGAATGGCGATCTTCACGGGAATGCGCTCAGCCGCCGCAGTAACAAGTTCCTGCGCGGTCATCTGGAAACAGCCATCGCCGTCGACGGCCCAGACCATGCGATCAGGACGACCAACCTTGGCGCCGATCGCGGCCGGCACGGCGAAGCCCATTGTTCCGAGGCCACCAGAGTTGATCCAGGTGTAGGGATGCTGGAACTTCCAGTACTGCGCGGTCCACATCTGATGCTGACCAACGCCCGACGCAACGATGCAATCGTCCGGCGTGTTGTCACGAAGTTGTTCAAGTACGAACTGCGGCTTGAGAAGATCGCCGGGCTCGGACTGAACGTAAGACAACGGGAACTTTTCTTGCCAGCCACTAATCGTTGACTTCCATGAAGAGCGGTCGGGCTGATTTTCTGGCGCGCCGAGTTGCTTCAGCGCTTTGATTAATTCGTCGATGACAAGACGGCAATCGCCGGTGATACCAACATCTGGACGACGAACCTTGCCAAGCTCGGCAGGGTCGATATCAACGTGAATAATCTTGGCGTGCTCAGCAAAGGCATCGAGCTTGCCGGTAACGCGGTCATCGAAACGTGACCCGAGAGCAATAAGGAGATCTGATTCCTGCATCGCGGTCACTGCCGTGTAGTTGCCGTGCATACCCGGCATGCCCAGACACAACGGATGGTCATCGGGAACCGCACCGCGAGCCATAAGTGTGGTGACAACGGGAATATCAAGAAGTTCGGCCAGAGCGAGGAGCGATTCCGCCGCGCGCGCTTTGAGAATGCCGCCGCCGGCGTAGAGAACTGGGCGCTGCGATGCGTTGATCAGCCGAGCGGCATCTTCGATGAGCGCCGGGTCGCCATCGAGCCGTGGGTTGTAACCCGCAAGATCGACCGAATCGGGCCAATACCAATCGAGCGCCGAATTCGGATTGGTGGGATCGACGAGATCTTTCGGAATGTCGATAAGCACAGGCCCGGGTCGGCCAGTGGTTGCGATGTGGAACGCCTCGCGAACGATGCGGGGGATGTCCGCTGCATTCGTCACGAGCTCGTTGTGCTTCGTGACCGAACGCGTAATGCCGACCGTGTCGACTTCCTGGAACGCATCGGTACCAATGCCGGCCGTACCGACCTGCCCGGTGATGACAACCATCGGGACAGAGTCCATATACGCGTCGGCAAGCGGCGTGATGATGTTGGTCGCTGCGGGACCACTCGTGACCATTGCGACGCCAGGACGACCTGTTGCATGCGCATAGCCCTCGGCCATGTGTCCTGCGCCCTGTTCATGACGAACAAGGATGTGACGGATCGGTGAATCGATGATCGGGTCGTAGACCGGAAGGATCGCTCCCCCGGGCAGACCAAAGATCAC
>CAEZVC010000007.1_pt1 | contig 28898 bp, 26 predicted proteins | sample 7264641 | NCBI WGS metagenome assembly CAEZVC01 (sample SAMEA6813845, study PRJEB35770) | uncultured Microthrixaceae bacterium | biome: Freshwater; feature: Freshwater reservoir; material: water | place: Czech Republic | collected 2017-05-23 | depth 0.5m m
ACGGCACCCGAGAAATCGCAGCGTCAGAGTTCTACACCGGTTTCCTCGAATCGGCCCTTGCTCCCGATGAGCTGCTCACCGAGATCCGCATTCCGAAACTCGACACCCAGGGCTGGTCATTCCAAAAGTTCAATCGCCGCGCTCAGGACTGGGCAATCGTTGGCGTTGCCACTGTTCGTGCAAATGGCTCCACCGGTGTTGGACTCGTGAATATGGGATCGACTCCCCTTCTGGCCTCGGCCGTGATGGACGCAGTGAAGTCCGGCGCAAATGCCGCCGATGCTGCTGCCCTTGCTAATGAAGGCACCGAGGCGCAGAGCGACATCAATGCGTCATCGGAGTACCGCGAACACCTCGCACGCGTCTTAGTGCGCCGCTCGCTCGAAGAATCTGGTCTTTCCTAACTCCATCGATCGCCTCACAGTGACCCCAGTTAGTGAATTGAACCAGTTGTATCGCTCAGTGAAGAACTCACGCGTCCGGTGCGCGCCGCAATCACTTCAGCGCAAATAGCAATAGCCGTTTCTTCTGGCGTTCGCCCGCCGAGGTCAAGGCCGATTGGGGCATGCAGACGAGCAGTGACCTGTTCCATGTCAGCACCGGCTTGGGCGAGACGTTCGAGACGTTCTGCACAGGTGCGACGGCTTCCCATCGCGCCGAGATAACCAACATCAGTCGCTAATGCCGCCTGAATGGCCGGTACATCGAACTTGTGGTCATGGGTGAGGACACACACTGCATCGCGCTGACCGAGACGATCACCAACTTTTTCGAGATGGCGATGAGGCCAGTCGACGACCACTTCATCGGCGTTAGGGAACCGTCGCTTCGTTGCGAAAACTTCGCGTGCGTCGCAAACCGTGACTCGATATCCCATGACCTTCGCGATCTTCACCAGCGCGCCGGTGAAATCGACTGCTCCGAAAATCAACATGTGCGGGGGCGGAGCAAATGATTCGATGAAGACCGATACCGCGTCCTCTCGAGCTTCACCGTGAGGTCCGTAATGACGGATCCCCGAGCGTCCGCCGGCGAGTTCCCCGATTGTGTCGCGAACAACAACACGATCGAGATCTGCATCGCCGAGAGTTCCTTGCGAATCAATTCCGTCGCCAACAATCAGTTTGGCGCCAAGGTTTTCGCCTTCGATGACCGTGGCCAATGCCACTGGTCGGTGATCATTGACCGCTTCTCGCCATAGTTCGTAAATCGAATCCGCCATGATTGTTACCAATCCAGCGGTTCGATAAACAAGTGAATGGTTCCGCCGCAGGTGAGACCAACGGCAAAGGCCTCGTCGTCGCTGTAGCCGAAGGTGACGAGCCGTCGTTCGCCCGTCGAGAGGATGTCGAGCGCTTCTGAGACCACCGCGCCTTCAACACAACCACCAGACACCGAACCGGCCACCTCACCGGTATCCGAAACTGCCATAGAAGCCCCTGGCAAGCGAGGACCAGAACCTTCGATATCGACAACACGAGCAAGAGCCACCTTGTGACCGGACCGACGCCAGCGATCAATGTCATTCATGATCTCTTTCATCAGTTCACCTCCGCGCGTTGTAGGACCGCCATTGATCGTACGGGGCGAGGCCCACCTCCAGCGACGACCGCCGAGAGTCGGTCAAGGGCATCGAGCGAATGGCCCTCGATGAACTCATCGACGAATGGCAATGCCGCAGCCATTCCGCGAGCGAGCGGTGCATACCCATCAGTGGCTTTCAGCGGATTGACCCAGACGATTTTGTGAGTGACACGAGACAGGCGGGCCATTTCTGACGCCAAGAATTCAGGGTCCCCACGGTCCCAGCCGTCGGAAAGAATCACGACGATGGCGCCCCGCGCCATTCCCTTTGTGCCCCAATCGTCGTTGAAACGAGCAATACCTTCTCCAAGGCGAGTGCCGCCCGACCAATCTTCCACCGACCCCGCTGCGCGTTGCATGGCCTTATCTGGATCTCGGGTCGAAAGTTCCCGCGTAAGTCGGGTGAGTCGCGTTCCCAGAGCGAACGCTTCAACCTTGGTACCGACGGAAACCGCAGCATGGGCATAGCGGATCAAGGACCGGCTGTAACTCGCCATCGATCCACTGATATCAGCGATGATCACAACCCGGCGCGGTACTCGCGTGCGTTGCAAGGTTCGGAGTCGAAGTGGTTCTCCCCCAGTTCGCAGTGATTCACGAATCGTACGGCGGAGATCAAGCGTTCCATAAGAACGACGCGATGGGCGCCGCCGACGGGAGGCGCGCGTAACTGCTGAAATGCGCATAGTTGCAATCACTCGGTCGGCTTCAGCACGCTCGTCGTCGTTCAGCGACGCAAAGTCCGCGGAATGAAGCGTCTCTGTTCGACTAAAGCGCAACACTGCAACATCGTCGGTTTCGACGTCTACGGATTCATTTTGCTCTGAATCGAGTTCTTCATCATCAGCGATGATGGGTTGATCGCTCTTCACGATCGATGACTGTGAAAGTGCAATCTCTGTCCCCAGAATCCAATGACGAAAAACAAGGTCGTACAACTCGATGTCGACAGGTGAATGGGCCAGCGTTGCTCGACCGGCCCAGTACATCGATCGCAGGTCATTGTTGACGAGTCCGACCGCTTCGACAAAGGAGATCACACTGCCGACAGGAACCGCGAGACCGGCCGTTCGCAGCAGCGCGACAAGGTCAATGACGCCTTCGTCATTCATAAAACTGCGTCAGCTCTCGCGCTGAGCCGCATCAACAAGTGCGCTGATTCCGTAGGCTCGAACTCGATCGGCATCTTCGCGATATTTCACGACCGCCCCAAGCGACGCATCTACGGACGCAATATCAATTTCCGTGCGCCCGAGAGCCGTAAGTGCCATCACCCAATCAATGGTTTCGGCTACGCCTGGCGGCTTAAACAAACCAATCGTTCGCAACTCGGCGACAAGAAGCGCTACCTGACGAGCAAGAACCTGACTAGCTCCAGGAACGCGAGAACAAACAATGGCGATCTCGCGTTCGCTATCGGGATGTTCCACCCAGTGGTAGAGACAACGCCGCTTTAACGCATCGTGGACATCGCGAGTTCGATTCGATGTGATGATCACGATCGGAGCGACGCTGGCCCGAAACGTACCGAGCTCAGGAATTGTGACCGCATTCTCGGCCAAGACTTCAAGCAGGAACGCTTCAAATTCATCATCGGCACGGTCGAGTTCGTCGATCAAAAGAACCGGAGCTACTTCGTGTCGATCCGAAATTGCATCGAGAAGTGGCCGGCGAATGAGAAAGCGCTCGCTATAAAGTTCGTTTTCAACTGCAGCAACGTCGGAGCCAATCGTTCCGGCGGCTTCTGCGGCGCGAAGATGAAGTAGCTGTCGCGGGTAGTCCCATTCGTAGAGTGCCTGGGCTGCGTCGAGACCTTCGTAGCACTGCAGTCGAATCAGTTCTCCGCCAGTAAGGGCGCTCAGCGTCTTCGCCACTTCGGTCTTACCCACGCCGGGTTCACCTTCCAGCAGCAGCGGTCGCTTCATGGACAGCGCAAGGAAGATGGCCGTGGCCAATCCTTCGTCAGCCATGTACCCGTAGTCGGCTAATCCAGCAACGACTTCCGACACCGAAGTTGGGAGGGAGGAACTCACGGTGGAGAGGCTACCGGTGAGAGGCTTCACCGATCGAAGCCGACTCAGGCAGTGGCCCACACAATGAGTTCTGCGCCCTCGGGGCCCGCCGTGATCGCTTGTGATCCTTCATCGGTGAGTCGCACCGCAGCGCCCTGCTCGAGAGCTTTGTGACCATTGAGTTCTGCTGAACCGAGTGCCACAAAGACATGCACATGCGGAGCGACAGGGAGCGAAACGGCCTCGCCGGCTTTGAGTCGACCTGCATGCATCACGGCGTCGCGCTGATTGATATGAATCACCGCTCCGCTTCCGGTACCGCCGGCGATCGCAACAAGCCCACCGGCGTTCAGCAACTCGGTAACGTCCTGCTGCTCGTAGCCAGGCTCTAGGCCAACCGTGTCGGGAGGAACCCACATCTGCACAAAATGGGCTTCGACATCAGGGCTGGGATTCTGTTCGGAGTGACGAATCCCCCGACCGGCGGTCATCCGTTGGGCAAGACCGGGACCAATAATTCCGTGATTTCCAAGAGTGTCTGAATGTTCAACTTCACCCGACAAAACCCACGTGATGATTTCCATATCGCTATGGCCATGCGTGCCGAACCCAGTAGCGGGCGCGACCCGATCATCGTTGCTGACAAGAAGTAGTCCATGACCAGTGTTCGTTTGGTCAACGTAGGAGCCGAAGCTGAAACAGTGGCGAGAATCGAGCCATCCGATTTGTGTCTCGCCTCGGTCGGCCGCACTGCGAATCTCGATCGTCATGCTGTTGTCAGCCCCTCAAGAAGAAAAGGTAGAAGACCGAGAACATTCCGATCGTCACCCCGGCTGATGCGACCAGCGTCCACTTCGCAGAACTCTGCCAGCGCTGCTTTGTTGCAGGTACTTCGCGGGGTTTGGGATTGATGGGTTGAGTCATCGTGTCATCGGCTGACTCAAAGTCCAGTGACTGCCCGCCACACGCGCTCTGCGGTGTAGGGCATATCGAGATGAGTAATTCCAAAGGGTGAGAGTGCGTCGATCACAGCGCTTTGCACTGCAGGCGTGCCACCAATTGCTCCGGATTCGCCGATGCCCTTCGCTCCGAGCGGATTAACAGGCGATGGCGTTTCCAGCGGCACGAGATCGAAACTCGGGAACTCTGCTGCCGAACCGAAGGCATAGTCAGCAAGGTTCGAGGTCTGAGGGTTGCCGTCCTCGTCGTACATCATGTGTTCGAACAGAGCTTGACCGACACCTTGGGCGATTCCGCCGTGCCGCTGCCCTTCGACGATCAATGGGTTGAGGATGCGACCGGCATCGTCACACGTGACGATGCGGCGAAGCGTGGTTTTGCCAGTTTCGGTATCGACCTCGACCACGGCGATATGCGCACCGAATGGGAACGTCGCATTTTCGGCGGTGAAGGTGAGGGCGGCCTCGATGGGCAGCCCAGTCGCTCCCGCCCCGATTGGTCCGACGATGTCTCCGGCAGTACCAACTTCGGCCCACGTCTTGGAAAGAGACGGCGTTCCTGCAACATGGAATACGCCACGATCGACATCGAGTTCAATGTCATCGACATTGGCCTCGAGAAGTTCGGCCGCAACTGCTCGCGCCTTGTCAACCACCTGTCCGGTCGCTGTCCATACGGCTGAACCGCCGAGCTGCAGCGAACGGGAGCCCATCGTTCCGCCGCCTTGAGCAACACGATCGGTATCGCCAGCGACGACATCAATGTTTTCCATTGCGATTCCGGTGAGATCACTGGCCAGCATCGCCCATGCCGTGTTGTGGCCCTGGCCATGCGACGACGACCCTGTGTAAACAGTCAGTCCGCCGTTGTTGTCGAGGACCACCTTGGCGAATTCGCCTTGGTTGCCTGCAGGACCAGCAGTGATTTCGACGTACACGGCAACGCCGATGCCGAGTTGGATCGAGTCACCAGCGGCGCGTCGAGCTGCCTGTTCGGCACGTAACCCTTCGTAGTCCGCCTCGGCCAAGGCGACATCGAGAGCAGCGACGTAATCGCCACAGTCGTACACCGCCCCTGTCGGCGTTGTATACGGAAACTGGTCGGCAGCAATCAAGTTGCGGCGACGAACATCAACGGGGTCCATTCCGATTTCCGCAGCGAAGAGATCAAAAGCTCGCTCGATGGCTGCGGTTGCTTCGGGACGTCCAGCACCGCGATAGGCCTCGATCGGAGTCGTGTTCGTCATCACCGATTTCACGTTGCATTCGATCTTCGGGATTGTGTACGTGCCCGGCGCCATGGTGCGCGTCATGAACGGAAGGAACGTACCCATGCCGGGGTACGCGCCAACATCTTGAAGAACCGTCAGGCGATAGGCCTCGACGGTTCCGTCTCGGGAACCACCAATTTCGATCTTGTGAACCTGACCGCGTCCGTGTGGCATTGAGACCATGGACTCGCTGCGTGATTCCGCCCAGCGAACAGGTCGATTGACTGTGCGCGCCACCCAAGGCAGCAACATCTCATCGGTCTGCAGATTAATTTTTGCGCCGAAGCCACCACCGACGGCAGGAGCAATGACATGAACCTGTTCCGGTGCGAGTTCGTAAACTGCGGCGATCTTGCCCTTGACCGAGTGTGGAGCTTGGGTTGACGACCAAACGATGACTCGGCCTTCGTGCCAAACCACAGCGAGACCGCGAGGTTCAAGCGGCGCAACTGCGACACGTTGATTTACGAGATCGCGAGTAACGACGACTTCACAACCATCAAACAATTCTTCGGTGTAACCGAAGGGAACTTCTAGTGCGATGTTCGATCCGTGTTCGGGGTGAAGAATCACCTGATCAGTCGCAGCGAAAACTGGATCGACGGCAACGTCGAGTGGATCGAAATCGACAATGACGAGTTCGGATGCGTCTTCAGCAGCGGCTGCTGTTTCGGCGATGATTACCGCAATGGCTTCGCCAACAAAGCGCACAACGCCGGTGGCTAACCAGGGGCGGGCGAGAATATCGGGCACCATTCCAGGTAGCGCTACAGGCGCTGGTCCGAGATCTCCCGCTGCAGCGATATCGGCAGCGGTATACACGGCCACCACTCCGGGAGCCTGACGCGCTTCGGACACATCGAGTTCGGTAATTCGAGCATGAGCGATCGTTGAGCGCACGAAATGAGCGTGTAGCGCCCCTTCAAGCAGTGGCTCTTGCAGATCAGCGGTGTAGCGAGCTCCGCCAGTAAGGAACAACGGATCCTCACGACGCTGAACACGGGTACCCATCACGCTCATTTGGTCCACTCCCCCTCAAAGATGCCGGTGCGGCTCCATGAGGTTAGTTGACGCTTGAGCGCAACCTTCTCAGCGAACGAGAGAAGATCCGAGACCCTCGAAGGGCCAAGAATCAGGAACTCGAACTGGGTCCCTGGCCTCGGGAAGCAGGTGGTACACCTCTTCACCGGCTTTGGCGTAGCCGTATTGCTCTCGAGCCAGCCGTTCAATTTCCGCATCGGTCTGTAACGCGTCGGCCTGCGCCTGCGCTTCGGCATTGGCCTGATCAAGGTCGGCCAAGCGCTGCTCGGCCGCGGCGGCAGTCCTGTGCTGATCAAGAAGCGTTCGCGTAGGGGCTAAGAACGCCACAACCGCGACGGTAACGATCACCAAAATCACCGGAGTGATAATCCAGCCAGAACGGAGAAGCAGCGATCGCTTCGCTTTGGCGTGCTTGTTCCCAGACGGTTTGGCGCGCGCGTCGGAGCGCTTTCGCGGCGCGTGTGATTCCGCGCGTGTTCGTCGGGACAAGCGAGACATGATTAGCGGCCTACCTGCTTGATGGCCGCGGCACCCCAGTAAGCCGCAGCGTCACCGAGATCGTCTTCGATGCGAAGCAACTGGTTGTACTTGGCAACGCGATCGCTACGAGCTGGGGCACCCGTCTTAATTTGACCGCAATTCGTTGCGACAGCCAGATCGGCAATCGTGGTGTCTTCCGTTTCACCGGAACGATGCGACATCACTGCGGTGTAGCCCGCACGAGTAGCCATCTCTACGGATTCAAGCGTTTCGGTAAGCGAACCAATCTGATTGACCTTCACCAAAATCGAGTTCGCTACGCCAGCGTCGATACCCCGGGCGAGACGCTCAACGTTGGTGACAAAAAGATCGTCACCAACGAGTTGCACCTTGTCGCCAATGGCTGCAGTCAGGAGAGACCAACCGTCCCAATCTTCTTCTGCCATTCCGTCTTCGATGGAAACGATCGGGTACTTCGTCGACAGTTCTTGAAAATACCCAACCATCTCGGCTGGCGTTAACGAGCGACCTTCGCCTGCGAGTACGTACTTTCCGTCCTTGTAGAACTCGGTCGAGGCGGCATCGAGGGCGATAGCGATATCGGCTCCAGGCGTGAAACCAGCCTTTTCGATTGCCTCAAGGAGAAGTTTCACTGCGTCTTCGTTGGACGCAAGGTTTGGGGCGAATCCGCCTTCGTCTCCAATTGCCGTCGAGAGATCGCGATCATGCAAGACCTTTTTGAGCACGTGATAGGTCTCGGCGCCCCAGCGAAGCGCTTCGCTAAATGACGCAGCGCCAACCGGCATGATCATGAATTCCTGAATATCGACGTTGTTGTCGGCATGCTCACCGCCATTGAGCACATTCATCATTGGGACGGGAAGCACATGTGCATTCACGCCACCGATGTATCGATAAAGAGGGACTGCGAGATCATCGGCAGCAGCGCGCGCCACGGCGAGCGAAACTCCAAGGATCGCGTTCGCTCCGAGTCGACTCTTGTTGTCGGTGCCATCGAGTTCGATCAACACTCGGTCAATGTCGCGCTGATCGAGAGCATCAAACCCAACGAGCGCGTCGTAGATCTCGTCGTCGACATGGGCGACCGCATCGAGCACGCCCTTGCCCATATAGCGACCTTCACCATCGCGAAGCTCAACGGCCTCGAAAGCCCCGGTTGAGGCGCCTGATGGAACGATTGCCCGACCCGTGGCCCCGGATTCGAGAATGACCTCGACCTCAACGGTCGGATTTCCACGGCTATCGAGGACCTCGCGGCCAGCGATGTGTTCGATAATGCTCATGAGATCGGGGGCTCCTCATCAATGGGGCTTCGGTGGAAGTTTTCCACGTCAGCGCGCGGGCTGTGGGGACGGTCAGAGGCCCGCGCGTCCCTCTAGTTCAGCACTCCGAGCCGCATCGCGGTAGTTCACAGCCGCCGCGCGCAGAGCCGTCTCAGGATCGATCCCCGAGCGACGGGCCTCGTCGACGATGGCGAAGAGCAATAACCCGGTGGTTTGATCATCAATCGTCGTGCCGAACCCAGCGATTGCCGCCTGGAGCGAAGAGGCCACAGGCAACGCGCTCTGGTCGAGATCGGCAAGCGAACCGGCCTTCTTCTGGATCTTCAGTGCGTAGAGCAACGCGGGGATTGCATCTGGAACTCCGTCGAAAACACTTTCCCGACCCTTCTCGGCTTTCTTGATTTGTTCCCAGTTCCGCACCACAGCGTCAGCATCTTCGGCTTCGACATCGCCAAAAACATGGGGGTGTCGCGAGCGCAACTTGTCGTGCACGTTCAGTGCGACATCTGCGATCGTGAATTGACCCACCTCTGATGCCAACTGACTATGGAAGAGCACTTGGAAAAGAAGGTCACCAAGTTCCTCCTCTAAGTGTTCATATCCAGTTCCTGCTTCGACATCGAGATGGTCGATGGCTTCGAGCACTTCGTAGGACTCTTCAAGCAAATGGCGCCGCAGAGAATCGTGTGTTTGCTCACGATCCCATGGACATTCAGAACGAAGTACGGCGACAAGCTCAACAAACCGCATCAGCTCCTGAGCGACTGGCGACGCCAACTCTGGGATGTAGATCGACGTGAGATGGTCGGCTACGACGCGATCTAGCTGTGTCCAGGGGATCTCCTCGACCACTTCATCGGGAAGCCCGAGCCTTTGCAAAACCGTGATGGTGGCGTCTGGTGCAAGACATGAATCGATTCCCGCATCGAGGGCCAGTTTCACGTCAGAGAGCACATCAGCGGAATCGCATTGAGCGACCAACAGTGGGCCTCGCTCCCCCGCCGCATCGACAGCGAACCGATGGCCGTCAATGATCCGAACCCCCACCGACACCGGATCGATGCCGAGGCGTGCCCATGTGAGATCGAGAAAGGACAACGCTGGGATGATCTCGACGTCACAGCGTGGGTCAGCCAGCAAGAGCTCAACCGTTCGCTCAGCAACAATCGGTGAACCCGGCACGGCATAGAGAACTTCGCCCGACTGATTTGCGGCGGAAAGTAATCGCTCGACAATTTCTGGATACACAGCATCGATTTCCAATGCCGATTCGTAGACCTCGTCGAATGATTGAGCGTTCTCCATGATCGAGGCCGCGGGGTGACGACGGGTACGAACGAACTGCTCGGGAATCTTTTCGATCGCTTCTCGAGTGCCGACCGTGAGGAACTCAACGTCGCCGGGGCCAAGCCCAATGATGACGACCCGTGGGGTCATGAGCGACGACAGATCACTGCAGTGGAAGTGCGTCAATCGTCGTAGACGATGGCGTTGCGCCCGCCGGAGCAACAATCTTGGCCGTTGTCGGATCGAACTGTCCGTAGCGTCCATTGACCGAGATCTGAGCGTCTGCAGCAATTCGAGCAAGTTCAGCGCCAACGATGGCATCGGCATTATCGGTCACGGCCATTTTGAGTGACTCTTTGAGCTGCTCAAACGTCAACTTGCCGCGGGCGGTCACCAAGATGAGGTGATAGCCGAACTTTGTTTTCACCGGTGCACCAACCACGCCGATCGGCTGGGCCCATGTGGCCTTGTCGAATTCGGTCACAAATGTTCCGGCTGGGCCGCACGGAAGTGCTCCGCCCGCCGTTGCCGAACCAGTGTCCTGCGACTTCGCGGCAGCAAGCGCCGCGAAATTGGTGGTTCCCTTGAGTTGCGACTGGATGTCATTGATAGAGGCCAGCGCTGTGGCGTACTGGGCATCGGTAGGAGTCGAGTTGCTTGATCCGGTGCCAGCAAGAACAAGGATGTGACTCGCACAAACGAGGTCCCCTTGGTACTGATCCTTCGTCGACTCGTACAACTTGCGCAGACCTTCATCAGTCTGTGCCTCGGCAAGAACGGCTTCACTCAGCACATTCTGCGCAGCAACACCGTTAATGAGCGTTTGCTGGTAGCTCACAGGTAGATCGCCGAAGACCGATGCACCGCTGCCAGCTGTGAAGTTCTTTTCCAACAGTGTCTTCGCGCTCGCACGATCGGCATCGGTCACGGTGAGTCCCCGTTGGGCAACACCTAACTGAGCCAGCTGAAGACTCAACTGGTCATTCAAAAATGCTGCGGTGTAGGACGTCGCCCACGAGTTGCCATCGGCGGAACGAAGAGAACTTGCCCCGCCGGAACTCTCGTACACCTTCGAGAAGGCTTCGATCTGAGACTGGAAGTCACTGTCGGATAACGACCACTTGTTCACTGTCAGCGCCGTCGGGTTGACAGCAGTGCATGACGAGCCGATAACGGCCATCAGCAGGGCGAACAGGAGGGCGGCGATGGGGAGGGTGCGCGTCGTCTTCACAAGGTTTCTCACACTAACGGAGCCAGCCGATGCCTTGACAGTCATGCCTCCTCGGCGGGTACGAGATCCTGAAGAGCCGCAACGAGATCCCCGACGATCGAACTCGCCGTAGAGAGGTGCAGTTGCAGCAGCTGCGGTTCTGCCTTGTACGCCGAGCCCTTGTAAATCCGGTCGAGGCGGATCGTGGCCGACGTGCGCAATGCCAGCGGCGAGATCCGGGCAATGAATTTTGGCCCACCGAAACCAGGACCTTTCGTCACAACGACATCGGTGACCCCCGTGCGGACGCATTCAGCCCTCAATCCAGCCACCTCGAGGAGCGCCTCGGCGTCGACCGGTATCGGGCCAAAGCGGTCCTCCCATTCGGCCCGGATATCGGCGACCTCATCACTCGACGTGACACCGGCAAGACGCCGATAGGCCTCGAGTCGGAGATCTTCTCGCTCGACATAGTCGGCGGGAAGCGATGCATCGATTGGGAGCTCGAGTTTGATTTCCACCGGCTCGGGAATCGATTCACCCTTAAGTTCGGCAACCGCCTCAGTGACCATCTGGCAATAGAGGTCGTAACCAACTGCCGCGATGTGTCCGCTCTGACCCGTGCCGAGCAAGTTGCCAGCGCCGCGAATCTCAAGATCCCGCATCGCGATTCGGAATCCTGAACCGAGTTCCGTCGCTTCACCGATCGTTCGAAGCCGTTCGAAGGCTTGTTCGGTAAGCGCACGATCAGGAGGAAAGAACAGATACGCATACGCGCGACTTCCGGAACGGCCAACACGACCGCGTAGCTGATGAAGCTGGCCGAGACCCAAGAGATCGGCCCGATCAACCACCAATGTGTTCACCGTGGGCATATCAATCCCCGACTCGATGATGGTCGTGCAAACAAGAACGTCGAATGCACCTTCCCAAAAATCCAATACAACTTTTTCGAGAGTTCCTTCATCCATCTGCCCGTGAGCAACAGCGATTCGCGCTTCTGGGACAAGCTCCGAAAGATGCGCAGCAACTCGATCAATGTCCTGAACGCGATTGTGAACGAAGAAAACCTGACCTTCTCGAAGCAGTTCGCGTCGGATTGATTCGGCGACAGCACGTTCGTCGTATTCACCGACGTAAGTGAGGATCGGCTGACGCTCGCTCGGTGGCGTATTCAATAACGTGAGATCACGAATACCGGTGAGGCTCATTTCCAGGGTTCGCGGAATTGGAGTAGCCGAAAGTGTGAGTACGTCAACTCCCACTTTCAGGCCCTTGATTGCTTCTTTGTGAGAAACACCAAATCGCTGTTCTTCGTCGACCACGAGCAGTCCAAGATCTTTGAATTTGAGGTCCCCACCTAGAAGTCGATGAGTTCCGATCACCACATCAACATCGCCTGATTCAAGACCGGCAATGACTTTTTTCGCCTGAGCGTTGGTGAGGAATCGACTGAGCATCTCAACACGAACGGGATAGCCCGCGAATCGTTCGCTAAAGGTCTGCAGATGCTGCTGGGCAAGAAGCGTCGTTGGAACAAGGATCGCTGCCTGTTTGCCATCTTGCACCGCCTTAAACACTGCCCGGATCGCAACTTCGGTCTTTCCGAATCCCACATCGCCACACACAAGGCGATCCATCGGAGACTCGCCTTCCATGTCGGCTTTGACTTCGTCAATTGCCGTCTTCTGATCCGGCGTCGGTTCAAACGGGAACGACTCTTCAAGTTCGCGCTGCCATGGCGTATCGGGACCGAATGCGTGACCCGGGGCGTGAATCCGCTTTTGATAAAGCACCACGAGTTCTTGCGCGATTCCCGTTACGGCTTCACGAACACGAGCTTTGTTCTTTTGCCACTCGCCGCCCCCGAGTCGACTCAGGCTCGGCGAGTCACCGCCGGTAAAGGGCCGCACCGCATCGACCTGATCGCTTGGAACATAAAGGCGATCGTCTCCTCGATATTCAAGAAGCAAGTAGTCGCGCTCAACGCCACCGATCGCTCGTTTCACCATTCCGCCGTAGCGACCAACGCCATGTTGGTAGTGCACGACGAAATCGCCAGGTGCGAGGTCGTCGAAATGGCCTTGGGCAGCCGCTTTCCGCGGACGAGCCCGACGATGCGCACGGCGACGCCCGGTGATGTCAGATTCGGCAAGGAGTGCAAGCCCAAGATTCGGAAACCGCACGCCGCGTTCGAGCGGGGCAACGACAACGTGCCCACCGGGAGTTGAAAGATCTTCACGGCCGCGTTCATCGAACGAAAGATGCACGCCTTGTTCGCCGAGTAATGCGACGAGCCTGTCGGCTGATCCGCTTCCGTCGGCAGCAACAACCACCGTGGCGCCGTCGGCGAGAGCCGCGCGCAACTGATCGACAAGAACGGTTCCGTCGCCAACGACTGGATCCCACCCCGACGCACCAACAACGGGAGTGTTCGGAGAATCAGGAATGTCGAGCACCGTCCACATCGGCGCATTCGTCCGTCCAAGCAACCGCTCGAACGGAACATGCAACTGAGGAAACGATCCTTCAGCACCCCATGTCCGCGAAAGCGAAGCTTCCAGATCTTGTTCCTCAGCGAGGATGTCGCCAGCACGGTCGCGCATTCGACGCGGTTCGATCAACAAGATCTGTGCGTCATTCCGCAGCAGATCAAAGAGCACATCTGGGTCATCGGCGTTGTCGTCAACGAGCCATGGGAGCCAGCTCTCCATGCCATCGAAGATCTGGCCTTCTGATAACCGCTCCCACTGCTCCCGACCCCAAGGCTGCGAACCAACAAGCGCCGCCGCTCGTTCCCGCACTTCATCGGTCGGAAGTAATTCGCGGCACGGAAAAATTGTCACTTCAGCAACTGACACGGTCGCTCGTTGATCGGCAATAGAAAATTCAGTGAGGCGATCGACTTCGTCTCCCCAAAGATCGATTCGCACCGGAACATCGGCGGTACTCGGGTAGATGTCGACAATCGAACCTCGGACCGCAACTTCACCTCGGTGCTCAACCTGCACCTCGCGGCGGTATCCGAACCGCACGAGCTGATCGATCAGCGCTACGGGGTCGGCAACATCGCCCACTCCGATAGTGATCGGTTCAATCTCGCCGACATGAGGACCGAGGCGTTGAACAAGAGCTCGGACAGGGGCCACGATCACCGCTGGGGCTCGCTCGGGTTCGTGCAGACGCCATAACACCCGCGAACGTCGACCCATCGTGTCGATCGCCGGGCTCACGCGTTCAAAGGGCAAGGTCTCCCAAGCCGGAAAGAGTTCGACTTCCTCGGTCCCGAGAAAGGCCGCGAGATCGTGCACCAGACGCTCGGCTTCTGCGGTCGTGGGCACAGCAACCACCACAGGCCTGCGATCGGCCCGATCTACGAGCGACGCAATCGTGAGGGCACGAGCCGGCTCAGGTATGACGATTGAGCCCTCTCGGCGGCCCAGCACCGAAACGATCGCTGGCTCATCGACCAGCATCGGGATCAGATCAGACAGAGCCATGGGACCTCGGGACACGCGCGTATGCCCGGCACGAAGTGGGCCGGGGGTGAGTCCATGAGACTACCCATCGGTGTGGAACTCTCCGCCGAGAGAGACGCCGGGCACATTGTTCAGGTTTCCGCAATGAGAATCTGGACGTCAGTGATTGCGCTCAGGGGTCCTGCGGGTGTCAACTAGCGCAAGTATGACTGCACCCACTGAAAATCAGAGTTCAACCGGACCGACTCCGCTGCCCCCGATGCAGCAAACGAGTATCCCGGAACGTCGATCATTCAGATTCAAGAGCAAGATGCTCGGACGAGCACTTACGACAGACCAACTCGAGCATGAGCGACTGAGCAATTCGGTTGCACTCGCGGTGTTCTCGTCGGACGCTTTGTCTTCCACTGCCTACGCCTCAGAAGAAATTCTTCTTACGCTGCTTGTCGCTGGCGTCGGAAGCATGGCGTTCAATCTTGTGCTCCCGATCACGATCGCCATGGTGCTCGTGCTCACCATTTTGGTTTTCAGTTATAGACAGACCATTAAGGCCTACCCCTCCGCAGGCGGTGCATACATCGTCACGAAAGACAACCTCGGCGTCATCCCCGCCCAGGTGGCTGGCGTTGCGCTTCTTACTGATTACATCCTGACGGTCTCTGTATCTGTTTCCGCAGGCGTTGCCGCTTTGTATTCGGTATTCCACGGGGTCTACCCCTACCGAGTGCCCATTGCTCTCGGTTTTATCGCGATCATTGCTATTGGCAATCTCCGCGGCGTGAAGGACTCCGGAAAAATCTTCGCAATTCCGACCTATGCATTCTTGATTTCAATGTTCCTGATGATTGGTGTCGGCATTGTCAAAGCGACACTCGGCGGCGGACTCGACCATGTGCGACTTGATCCGATACAGGCCGAAGCGTTGGCCACAACTGGTGCTGCCAGTTTCGTACTGATCCTTCATGCGTTTGCATCGGGAGGCGCTGCGGTCACCGGCGTCGAAGCAATTTCGAATGGCGTTCCTGCGTTCAAGGCCCCCGAATGGAAGAACGCACGAAACACCCTCATGGTCATGGGCATCTTCCTTGGCATGATGTTCCTTGGAATTTCTTGGCTCGCCGGGCAGGTTCACGCCGTGCCGATGGAAGGCCGAACCGTCATCTCCCAGATCGCGGAAACGGTCTATGGAAATGGAGTGTTAGGCAAATTCCTGTTCATCTTCACCCAGGCCTCAACGATGTTCATTTTGGTGCTTGCAGCCAATACCTCGTTCGCCGACTTCCCACGACTTGCGAGCTTTCAGGCCGAAGACTCATTCATGCCACGACAGCTCACCAAGCGCGGCCATCGATTGGTTTTCTCAAACGGAATCATTGCTTTGGCCATCTCTGCGGCGGTCCTCGTCGTCATCCTTGGCGCCGATGTCTCGAAACTGATTCCGCTCTATGCAGTCGGCGTCTTTACGAGTTTCACCCTTTCGCAAGCAGGTATGGCTCGACGTCATATCCGTTTGAAGGAACAAGGCTGGAAGGTCGGCCTCTTCATCAATGGCTTGGGCGCCATCGTGACCCTTGTCGTAACGGTCGTCATCGCCTACACAAAGTTCACCCATGGTGCGTGGGTCATCATCGTTCTGATTCCCATCTTTGTTTGGGTCGTGGTTCGCTTGAACCACCAGTACGAAGCAGAGAAAGCAGAACTTGAGGGTGACGCAATTCTCGCCGCCACCGCTCCGATTCTCCGTCGTCACGCAGTCGTGGTTCTGATCGACAAAATCGATCGCACCTCGGCTCGTGCAATCCAATACGCCCGAACGCTTCACCCTGATCGCCTCTGGGCTGTGCACATTGCTGTCGACGAAATTCACGCATCGGAACTTGCCGATGAATGGAGCGCTCTCGCCCTCAAGCAACTCCCTCTGGACATTCGCGAATGCCCCGATCGACGAATTAACCGCACTGTGCTTGAGGTAGTTCACGAACTCGCTGCCGATGGAGATACCGAAGTTTCGATCCTGATCCCGCGTCGTGAATATCGATCACGCTGGCACCGCTTGCTCCACGACCACACTGCCGATGGCATTGCCAAGGCGATCAGCGATGTGCCGCATGCCAATGTGACCTTCGTTCCGTATCACCTCACCAAAACCTCAAAGGGCCAGCACATCCACAAAATTGAGCACGGAGCGGTGTCCGGCACCTCGGACATTCACAACTGAGATGGCACTCTTCACACGTAACGCAAAACGCATAGAAGCCGAACGGGTCGCCGAGACTCGAGCTGCTTTCGATGAACTTGGGCGCCTTTCCCTTGAAGGCGTCATCCCAATCGAAGACGTTGTCTGGCGCGACCACGTGAAGGTTGCGGGCCGAGTCAAAGCACTTCGGATTCAACCCTGGGCGGAACAAATCGCCAGCCTTGAACTCACGCTTGCCGATTCCACCGGTGGAGTCACCGTCGTTTTCATGGGCCGACGCACACTCGGCGGCGTGAAACTCGGCAGCCACTTAGTGGTTGACGGAATGGCCAGCGAGCACCACGGCTTGCTCACGATTCTCAACCCCGCCTACCAACTGCTCCCTCGGCAAGTCACGCTGCCGTTCTAAGCAGCACCGGCGTAGCGGCAAGAATCTCGCCGACACAACCGGTAGTTAGGCAGTCCTTGCGTTCACACGATTCATCGCGGAATCTGCGCCGTCGCTCACGATGAGTTCGACAGCGTCCGCTGCAACTTCAATCGCAATATCGAGCAGTTCGCGATCGGCCTTTCCGACGCGCTTAAGAACGTGATCGACTCCTTCGTCTTTGCTTGGCGGTTTACCAACGCCGATCCGAACCCGTACGAAATTGTCGTCGTGAAGATGGGCTTTGATCGACCGCAAGCCATTGTGGCCAGCCAGTCCCCCGCCAATCTTCACGCGCACCGTCCCGGTCGGAAGATCGAGTTCATCGTGGACGATGACCAATGCTGTGGGCTCGTCAATGCCGAAGCGGCGAACCAAGGGCGATACCGACTCGCCGGAAAGGTTCATGAATGTTGTCGGTTTGGCAAGCGCCACACGCTTCTGACCGATGCGCACCTCGTCGACCAGCGCGCGTTCCTTGCCGGACTTCAGGCGGCCATTGTGGCGACGCTCAAGCAGGTCAACGACTGCGAAACCCACGTTGTGACGCGTGCCGTCGAACTCACTTCCGGGATTGCCTAAACCGACGACGAGAACGTCAGCCGGTGTGCCGCGTCGGGGGCGATCGCCACCCCTGCCGCCAAATGCCACTTACTCGGCGTCGTCAACGGCTACTTCAGCCGCCGGCTCGCCCTGAACAGGAGTTTCTCCGGCTTCGCCAGCTTCGGCGCCGTCTTCAACGGAGAAGCGAGTGGCGATACCGAGAACGAGCTGAATGCTGTCGTCGATGTCAGTGGTCACGCCGGTCGGCATCGTGAGTGTCGCAACGGTGATTGCAACACCAATGTCGAGGTCGGTGATATCGATTTCGATCTGGCTCGGAATGTCGGCGGGCTTTGCCTTGACCGTAAGGGTCTTGAGCGGCTGGTCGACGATGCCTCGACGGGCTTCCACGAGCTTTGCTTCGCCTACGAGGATGAGCGGAACTTCAACAGCAACGGGAGCGTCAGCATCAACACGAAGGAAGTCGATGTGAAGCACGTTGCGACGCACGGGGTGACGCTGGAGGTCCTTGATAATGGCAAGGTCCTTCTGGCCGTCGACCTCGAGGGTGATGAGCGCATTGAGTCCGGCCTCGGTCGTGAGCGCACGGCGCAGATCGGGCCACGGAACCGAGATAGCGATTGCATCGCGGCCTAAGCCGTAAACAACCGCAGGCACGAGACCGTCGGTACGAAGACGGGTCGATGAGCGGGAACCGGCGATACGTCCGGTTGATGCGGTGAGGGTGATGGCCATGATTGGGGGCTCCTGGAGGCTGCGCCGGTGCGCGCCGTCGGCTGACGTTCGTGAAACGGGTGGCAATCCTACCGATCTGCCCCTCAGAAGGCGAACTCGCTCCCCGTGGGGTCACATCTGGCTGAAGTTCGCTCCCGGACGACCGCACCAAACGCCCTCGCCACGCCTTCACCTGCGCCCAACATGGGCCAGGGCATCAGTCCGAGAGCCTGGGGTGAAACAGAAGTGGCCTCGCCGCCATCTCTGTCTGACTCAATCGTCAGCTTTGGTTGTGGCCGTCGAAGATTTCGCTGACGGAGGTGTCTTCAAACACCGCGTCGATTGCATCGGCGATGATGCCGGCAACTGAAAGCACTTCAATTTTGTCTGATTGCTTCTCGGGTGGAAGCGGCAACGTGTTGGTCATGACGACTTTTGAAATGCACGAGTCGTTCAAACGTTGAATAGCGGGACCGCTGAAGACGCCATGTGTGCACGCCGCGTAAATTTCGGTCGCACCGCGAGCCTTGAGCTGTTCGGCTGCAGCAACAATCGTTCCGCCGGTATCGATCATGTCGTCGATGAGGACGCAGATACGTCCATCGACTTCACCGACGACGTCACGAGCTTCCACGGTGTTCTTAAGACCCTTCACGCGACGCTTATGAACGATTGCGAGGTCAGCATGAAGTTGATTGGCATAACGCTCCGCCACTTTCACGCGGCCAGCATCGGGGGAAACGATGACAAGGTCGTCGCCGAGACCAGCCATGAAATCGACCAGTACCGGCATTGCGGTGAGGTGGTCGACAGGACCATCGAAAAAGCCTTGAATCTGACCCGAGTGCAGATCGACAGAGATAAGGCGCTTTGCTCCGGCGGCCTTGAACATGTTCGCGATCAACTTCGCCGTGATCGGTTCGCGACCTTCGGACTTTCGGTCTTGACGTGCATAGCCATAGAACGGGGCGACGGCGGTGATTCGTTTCGCGGAAGCCCGCTTGGCAGCATCGACCATGATGAGTTGTTCCATGATCGCGTCGTTCACGGTCATCTTCCCGGAACTGACATGGGATTGAATAATGAACACGTCAGTACCGCGAACTGATTCACCAAAACGCGTATGAAGCTCGCCGTTAGCGAATTCCGCAAGATTTGCATCGCCTAATTCGACACCGAGGCGTTCAGCAATTTCTTCAGCAAGCGGGAGATTGGCCCGACCTGAGACGATATGCAGGCGCTTTTTGGTGACGAGTTCCATTCGATTTCTTTCGCCGGTGCGTTTATTGGTCATTCTGAAGGTGAAGTGTAGAACGGTCCGGGCCGGGCGCCGTCCGAAACAACTGCTCCGGGCTCGAGAACAGCAAATGGACCGAGGCGGACATCGTCGCCGATGTCGGCTCCCCGACCAACCGAGTTTTCGACCACTGATCGAGCCCCAACTCGGCAGTCGACCAACCGAGTGTTGGGCCCCAGCTCTGTCCCAGCCCCGATCACACACGAACCCTGCAGGATCGTGTCGGGGAACAAGGTCACATCAGCGTCGAACTGCACGGTCGTGTCAACGTAGGTGCGCCCAGGATCAACCATCGTGACGCCTTTGCGCATCCACGCCTCGTTTGTGCGTCGGCGCAGTTCCATCTCGGCTGCGGCAAGCTGCAATCGATCATTCACGCCGGTGGTATCCAAAGCATCTTCGGCGACAACCGCAGAGACCCGGTACCCGGCGGATGCAAGCACTTCGACAACATCGGTGAGGTAGTACTCGCCTTGGGCGTTCTCCGGGGTAATCCGGCGCAAGGCTGGACCAAGGACACTGGCCCGGAAACAATAAATCGACGTATTGACCTCGGTAATGGCGAGCTGTGCTTCCGAAGCATCTGCTTGTTCGACCACGCGGTCGACTCGGTCATCTCGACCGCGGACGATCCGTCCGTAGCCAGTGGGATCAGACACTCGCGCCGTGAGCAAGGTGCATGCAGCATCGGTGCTCTGGTGCGTCGCAAGAAGTGCAGAGATGGTTTGAGCACGCAAGAGCGGCGTATCTCCGGGAAGCACGATGATGTCGGCGTCGACGTCATCGAGTTCTTCAGAGCTGAACGCCGTGAGCGCAACGCCAACGGCGTCCCCGGTGCCGCGCTGGACTTCTTGTTCCACGAATTCGAGCGGGACATCTGGAGCCGCATCGAGCAATTTCTTGGTCACCCGCTCCGCACCGTGACCAACGACCACCACGGCTCGGCCAACCTCGCATCCGGCGAGCGAATCGAGCACATAGAGGACCATTGCCCTCCCGCACAATAAATGCAGGGGTTTCGGACGCGAGGAGTGCATTCGAGTGCCTTCGCCAGCGGCGAGCACGATCGCAGAGAGCGGCCTCGGAGACATGCCTGATGTTCTAGTACGGTCTGCCTCGCCTTTCGGGGCCGCACCTTTCGGGGGTGGTGTAATTGGCAACACGGCTGGTTTTGGTCCAGTCATTCGGGGTTCGAGTCCCTGCCCCCGAGCTTCACTCCTTTCACGGTCACGATCTACGAGATCGGGGGCCACGAGAATGTCGTTTCGCATAAGTGAGCCCGGGACCGCTACAGTCGCTCCGCCATGGGATCTCTTATTAAGAAGCGCCGCAAGCGCATGCGAAAGAAGAAGCACAAGAAGATGCTGAAGCGAACTCGCTTCCAGCGTCGAGCTGCAGGTAAGTGAGCTCGGGCGTCCCAGACGCCCTTTGTGCCCATAATTCTCTTTGACTCCACCCGGCCCGAGAGCCGGGTGGGTCCGCGTACGGGCCCACTCCTCGGAACCTCGTTGACCCCTGAGGATCTCAGCTTCGCTCCGAGAAAGAACTACCGAGCAGGGCTCGTGTGGGCAACGACTCGGCCCTCGCCGGGGTAGTCGCCTTCAACGAACCAGGTCGAACCTGAACCGGCGAGACGAGGCCGGACTCCGGTGGCATCGCCCAGCTCATCGCGCCAACGCGCCAACTCCGGAGCAACCACCAGCGCTGCAGGCTCGAGATCGTTGCCGTTGTCCCCTGATGGACCTCCGAGATCGTCCCATGCCCGATAGACCTCAGGCGTTGAACACATCACCGGCGGAGTGAGAAGCGTGAAGACACGCGCTTCAAACGGCAACGGATTGATCAGTTCGCCGACGCCTTGGACTCGAGCGCGTCCGCCATCAAGACAGAACGCGACATCGGCCCCAAGAGATGCAGCCGCAACGAGATCCGAGTGACCCGCCCAGTGGAGGATTGCAGCAGCATCGGCGGAACCCCCGCCTAGCCCCGCTCCAGCAGCGATCGTTTTTTCCACCCGAACACTCGCTTCGCTTCCGATCTGTCGAAGCGCACGGGAAACCAGATCGTCGGCTCCAAGGTGCAGTTCGTTTCCTTGCGAATCGAAAAAATCAACGACTGATGAGTCTCCTTCGGTTACAAAAAGCCAATCACCAAAATCGAGCGAGACCATTTCAGCGTCGATGAGGTGGTACCCGTCATCTCGCCTGCCCACGATTCTCAGCGAGGTCGTCAGTTTGGCTGGAGCGAAGAGTCGCATGATTCCCTCAGACACGGCACCCATCGAATCACGCCCCTGAGTGGACCGCTGCAGTCAGAGCGCCCCATTGGACGATGTCGAGGCGCTCAGGGCGATCTGAGGGGTCAATACCCGCAGCCGCGAACTGCTCGGGCGTGACTTTGGTCGAAAGCGACCGACGCAGCATCTTTCGACGTTGGCCAAATGCAGTGCGAACAAGATCCATCAGCGCATCGTGATCGACGCTGACGATGGGAGCAGATCGGCGCTGAATCCGAACCATCACCGATTCAACCCTCGGTTGCGGGATGAACACTGTGGCCGGGATTCGAGTCACAACCGAGGCAGTCGCCCACAATGCCAACTTCACCGAAGGAATACCGTAGGTGCCATCGCCAGCCCCAGCAGCGAGGCGCTCGCCAACCTCGCGCTGAACCATGACAAGCATCGTTTCGATCTGCGGAACGTCATCAAGAAGGTCAAGCACGATCGTCGTCGCGACGTTGTAAGGGAGATTGGCAACGAGATTCCATGAGCGATCTGCCGGTAAGACTTCGGCCCAATCAATTTCAAGAGCATCGCCATGCACGACTCTCACACCAAGCGGCTCAACCGTTTCAGCAAGAACAGGAAGCAGATGGCGGTCGAGTTCAACCGCGACAACGTTTGCCCCAGTCGCTGCGAGTTCGGTTGTGAGCGAACCAACACCTGGTCCGATCTCAACAACATTCGACGTCGAATCGATTTCCGCAAGCCGAACGATGCGTCGCACTGTGTTTGGGTCCGCGAGAAAATTCTGCCCAAGAGCGCGGCTCGGTTCGAGTCCGTGACGGTCGAGAAGTTCCGTGATGTCACGACGTGTGAGCGTCATAGGTTCACCGCGAACCTTCCGCGGCTGCTGTCACCTGCAGCTGCCGCCCCAAGGGGCACGACCCGAGAGCCGCAACATCGCCTCAGCGATGAGGTCTTGGTCAGTTGGCGAAGCTTGATTCGGGGGGACACCGACAAGGTCGTGTCGCCCAATTCGGCTTGCCACAGAGTCCCAACCGCCTTGATAAATCTGATATGCGCCTAGAAAGGTCCCAGTCGGATCAGAGGCGCTGTAATTGCCATGCGATTCGCGTTCACGCACACACGCCATGAAAGCTGCATCTGACTGCACGACTGGCGCAACTGTGACCGCTGGACGAGGAGCAGTCGTTGTCGTGGTTGGTGCAACCGAGCGCGGAGCGACATTGACGCCTGGCGCAGCGGAGCTTGATGAAGTGGGTGCGGGGACCGTGGCCGGGACCGTGGCTGGAACCGATGTGGTGGTCGTTACGTCAGCCGAGGACACTGCAGACGACACAAGGCTCGAGTCAGAAGAGACACTCGCCGATTCCGACGCGCTGCTGGCGGATGACCCTTGAACCATGTCAAGCACCAAGAGCGGCAAACACGCGAGCGTGACGACGAGAGCAATGAGCAGTCGGCGTTGCGTCGGGTGAACGGTGGTGTTCAGAGCTGCATCCTTCGTAGAGCAATAGATCCTGGAGACGAACGAAGAACGCCCTGCGCTTCCGCACAGTGCAAACTCCGCCCGGAGCCGTCTTGAGAACCTAGGAGGGTGGTCCGGGACCCGCAACTATCCTCGGGACCTGAGACACCTACCGTTCAGATGCGCGTAACCCCTGTTCAGGCCGTCGCGAAGGATTGTCCCCAGATATCCGAGTGCGCGAAAAACTCGCGAATCCCCTGCTACGGGAGCCGGTACACCGTCGCGGCATTTCTCCATGTGACATCTGCCACATCTGCTACGGGGATGTGCTTCGCATCGGCAATTGCCGTTCCTACAAAGGGAACGAGCGCTGGGCGATTCGGTTTTCCACGATGCGGAACTGGGGCCAAAAACGGCGAATCGGTCTCGACGAGGAGTCGATCGAGGGGGCAAAGGGTGGCTGCCTCGAGCACTTCGGGCGCACCAGGGAACGTCACGATGCCACTGAAGGAAAGCCATGCACCGAGATCGAGACATTTCTGGGCTTCCTCGGGACCACCGGTGAAGCAGTGGATCACTGTTCGGTCGGGTACGCCTTCGCTCGAGAACATCGCGAAGGTGTCGTCCCAGGCTTCTCGCGTGTGCACGACTAACGCCAGGTCATGTTTTTTCGCCAACGCAATCTGCTCTGCGAAAACCGCTCGTTGCACGTCACGAGGTGAATGGTCGTAGTGGTAATCAAGACCGCACTCCCCCACAGCCATCACCTTGGGGTGAGCCAGGAGTTCGGCAATGCCATCGATACCGCCCGAAGCATCGTGCGGATGCACACCAGCAGTGGCCCAAACTCCGTCGTAGGCGCTCGCGACCTCAACCGCGAGTTTGGACGATGCGAGATCGCATCCGACGGTAATCATTCGCAGGACACCCGCTTCGTGGGCATCGGCAATCGTGGCTGCGGCCTCGGGCCACTTATCTGAACCATCACCAAGATGGCAGTGATCATCTGTCCAACGCATCGTTACTCCGTCAGTCAGCCGAGGCTCGGGCGATTCGGGGGAACAGGCCATCGCCCTTCACGACCGGAAGACCTCCGGGATAACCACCCCACGTTGCGCCGGCGACTCCCGCGTCGACTGGTGAACCCGACAACCCGATTCGTTTCCAGATCTCTGCACATGTCACCGGCATTGCTGGCGTAGCCAAGATCGACACGATTCGAAGCACCTCAAGCGCATCGCCCATCACCGCGTCGAGCGCGGGGCCTGGTTCCATCTTCCACGGCTCATTCGCCTCGAGATGCGCGTTCGTCGCGCCAACGAGTCGCCATGTTGCTTCGAGCGCAATGCTCGGCGTGATGTTGTTCCAGCCGGCAATCGTGTCGGAGAGTGATTGCGCGGCAATTGCAGCAAGCGGCGAATCAACTGCGGGCGCCGGGCCAACGCCTTCACACTTTTTCTCGACCACTGTCGCCACTCGTGAAAGCAGGTTTCCGAGGTTGTTGGCGAGGTCAGCGTTGTATCTCGTGACCATTGATTCATAGGAGAAATCTCCATCGGGACCGAACGGGTTGTCGCGAAGGAAGTGGTAGCGGAATCCATCGACGCCGAAGTCGGCAACGAGATCTGCCGGAAAAATCTGATTGAGGCGCGTCTTCGACATTTTCTCGCCACCGACCAATAAAAACCCATGAACTGCAAGTTTTTTAGGTGGCTCGATCCCGGCGGCCAAACACATTGCCGGCCAATACACACAGTGAAAGCGAAGGATGTCTTTGCCGAGAAGGTGGTGAACCTGGGGCCACCATTCGGCGAAGCGTTCCGGGTCATCGCCGTAGCCGACCGCGGTCGCATAGTTAATGAGCGCGTCGTACCAGACGTAGAAAACGTGGCCTTCGTCCCAAGGAACAGGCACGCCCCACGAAATCGATGTGCGTGAGACAGACACATCTTCGAGCCCTTGCTTGATGATGCCAAGCGCTTCATTGCGCTTACCCTCGGGCTGCACGCAATCGGGATTGGCGGCGTACCAATCAAGTAGCGGCTGTTCGAACTTCGAAAGTTCAAAGAACCAGTTGTCCTCTTCAAGCCATTCGACAGGACGACCATGGATAGGACAATTGCCGTCAACTAAATCGGCTTCATTGAAGTAGGCCTCGCAGGGAACGCAATAGTGACCCGAATACGAACCTTTGCGAATCCAGCCATTGTCGAAAATCGCCTGCATGAACTTCTGCACGGAGCTGATGTGGCGGGGCTCGGTTGTACGAATGAAATCGTCATTGCTTATGTTGAGTAATTCCCAGACCTCACGGAATCGAGCACTCGTCTGATCTGCTTGTTCGAGCGGAGTAATGCCATTGGCATCGGCCGATCGCTGGATTTTGAGACCGTGCTCGTCGGTTCCGGTGAGGAAGAAGGTGGGGTCTCCCGCCAACCGATGCCACCGGGCAAGCGCGTCTGCAGTCACCGTTGTGTAGGCATGCCCGATGTGAGGCACATCATTCACGTAATAGATAGGAGTGGTGACGTAGAAGGGCTCGGACACGTCGCAAGGCTACGCAGGCTCACCGCCTCGCACGAACCACGCGATCACATGCCTCGAATTACTGACTCTCGAGCACCTCAAGCGCTCGAATGAGAAATCCCATAGCTCCGGCACCGACATCCTCAAGATCGGGTCGTGACGGATCGTGCAAGGAACGCTGGTAGATGCCTTCCAAGAGCACCGCCATGCGGAAGTTATAGAGAACCTCGTAATACGCAAGGTCGCTGGGCATCTCAATCGAACGGCAAGATTGGTAGCGAGCAATGAGTTCATCGCGACGAGGCCAACCCGGCGCAGCGGTCGCCTTTCCCCATATTTCACAGAACCCGATGAGATCAAGCAACGGATCGCCAATCGTTGCCGTTTCCCAATCGAGGATGGCTGCCACCCGGCCTGGTGGCGTTGCTGCGACTAGGGCATTGAACATATGGAAGTCACCATGCATCAATGTTGGTTTGTAAGAACCAGGGATGTTGGCCGACAAGAAATCGGTGATGCGCGAAAGTCCCGGAAGTTCGCGTCCGTCATAGGACGCCAGTTGCGTCGTCCATCGATCAACTTGGCGCTCGTGAAATCCTTCTGGCTTTCCGAAATCGGCCAAACCGTTCGACTGCCAGTCGAAGTCATGCAATGCAGCAAGCGCTTCGACCATCGCGAACGCAACGCTTGGCTGATCTTCCGCAGTGAATGGTTCGGGCAACGGTGGCGCAGGATTGATGCCATCAACCTGCTGCATCAAGAAAAACGTGCACCCGAGAACTTCACTGTCTTCACACAACGCCACCGTTTCGGGATGCGGCACATCCGAGCCATTCAGCGCATCGAGAATTTGAAACTCGCGACGCATACCTTCATCTGCTCGTTCAATGGCAACAAGAGCGGGCCGGCGAAGCACCCAACGAGAACCGCCGCGGTAGATCGTGAACATCGCGTTCGATCGACCAGACGTGAGCGGCGCAACCGTTATCGATTGCCCGACTTCAAGGCCAAGACCATCAAGCCAAACGCCAAGGCGCTCGACATCGACAAGTTCCTCGCTCACGAACCGCCACCATCGAGATTGATAAGTGCACCGGTCATATACGACGAGGCATCGGAAGCCAACAGCAGCGCGGTTCCAACGATCTCTTCGGGCTGTCCGATATGACCGACGGTGATCATCTTCGCGACGTGTTCGGCCGCTTCACGAGTCGGGATTGCCTTACTGAAGCTGTCAGTAACGAAAGGACCGCAAACAATCGCGTTAACTCTGATGCCGCGCGGCCCGAACTCTTGCGCAGTCGCCTGAGTTATGGCGTTGAGAGCAGCCTTGGAACCCGCATACACAACAGTGAACGGTGAAGGTCGTTGGGAGGCTTTCGTGCTGATGTTGATGATCGATCCGCCAGTGGGCATGTGGTCGGCTGCCATCGCCATCAACCGCAGCGGACCTTTGACATTTACTCCAAAGGTCTTGTCGAACAGTTCCTCGGTAACTTCAGCAAGCGAAGGCGGAACCGGCGCAATACCCGCGTTGTTCACCAAGATGTCGATCTTTCCGAATTCAGCGACCGCTGCAGCAATCAGAGCGTCGCACTGGCCCCAGTCCGCCACATGACACGCGACTGCGAGTGCTCGGCGACCTTTCGCTCTGATCTGTTCGGCAACTTCTTCACACGCGTCAACACGACGGCTTGAAACAACCACGTCGGCGCCGGCATCGGCAAACCCCAGTGCCATTGCTCGCCCAAGGCCCTTACTCGCTCCGGTCACAACCGCGACCTTGCCGGTGAGATCGAACAGCGCACTTGCCACTTCAGAAGCCTTCTTCGTTACTGGCCTGGAATTGCCATTGCCCATCTCGTTGAACGATGTGACCAGCACTGGGCGCGGCGTAATGCGTTCCGAGAATGAGCGTGCCCGTATCGCCATGTTCCTCGCGCATACGGCGGCGACTTTCGGCGCCCATTGGTCCGTCCCAATCGCCGCTCATGCCCCAGTCCGGTTCGGCCCATTGCACCGGATGATGCGTGGCATCGCCCGTGATCAGCGCTCGCTCACCATTCGATTCAATGACGACCGACATGTGCCCAGGCGAATGACCATGTGTCGGCACAAACCTGATTTCGCTGGTGACGCGATGATCGGGATCGACAAGATCGACAAGTCCTGCATCGACGACGGGCGCAACGGTGTCGGGAAGGTTCCAGGCGTAACCACCCGGTTCGGCCATCCACCCGTCGTATTCGGCGCGACAGAAGAGATAACGAGCATTCGGGAATGTCGGCACCCACTTTCCGTCCTCAAGACGAGTGTTCCATCCCACATGATCGAAATGCAGGTGCGTGCAACACACGATGTCGATCGACTCAACAGGGAAGCCGGCTGCGGCGAGCCGCTTCGGAAACGCAGGGTCGCCCGTAAAGCCGGGGAGACCCGCCATGTCTCGATCGCCTACACACGTGTCAACAATGATTCGAAGCCCATCGCTTTCAACCACGAATGCATGAATCGAGAGGTCGGTATTTCCCTCGTCATCGATGAAATGGGGCATGAGCCAAGAAAGATGCGGCGCAAGCGCCTCCTCGGTCGCAGCAGGAAGCAGACCCTTCAGGGGCAGTTCTTGTTCAAGTTCCACAACCTTCGTGACAGTGACTTCACCGATTTTCCAGCGCATAGCTCCCCTTCGTTTGGCTCAAGTGTGGCTCACTCCGCCGAAGGTTTCGACTTGTTCGCCCGGATCGGCGGAGTCGGCAAGACTGCGACGACTCGCATGCTGCCAGGGGGAACCATGAGTGGACAGGTCCGACTCGAGATCGATGGCCCAATCGCC
>CAEZVC010000018.1_pt1 | contig 20341 bp, 14 predicted proteins | sample 7264641 | NCBI WGS metagenome assembly CAEZVC01 (sample SAMEA6813845, study PRJEB35770) | uncultured Microthrixaceae bacterium | biome: Freshwater; feature: Freshwater reservoir; material: water | place: Czech Republic | collected 2017-05-23 | depth 0.5m m
GGCATTGCAATGGTCTCTGTGCCCGTTAGCGGCGGAGAAACCGAGGAGTACTACCCAGACATCACCGACTGGTCGATGCTGGACGGTGAACTGCACTGGACCGATGCCAGCGGCGCATCACACATCGACGACGATCCTGAGATTCACGGCGGAGACGGCCTCACCATCGCGTTCCGCACATGGGGTGCCGAGGATTTCGAGCGAGCGGTGCTCTCCAATGGGTTCTCGTCCATTGAGCGACTTGTTCCGTGCCCCGAACTTGGTGTGCCTGAGATGCCATGGAGCGATCAACCGGTTGTTATCCCGCCACTGATGTCTGGCATGTGGCTAGCGCGTCGCTAACGCACCACATTCATCAGGAATTAGTTGCTGGCCTTGTTCAGCGCAGTCACCAGGCGAAGCAAAGGCTCACGGAAGTCGGCCATTGTGTCGATCCCTGCCAAACGAAGCGCCGCGTGATCGAGTACCGAATTTGCCGGCCTCGGTGCTGGCCGCTGTGGCTGAAGGTCGGCTGTGGCAACAGGCAATACTCGGTCGGGATCCTGACCACTCGCAGCGAGCACTTCACGAGCAAATTCGTACCAACTGACTGGCCCCGCGTTCGTCACGTGGAAGACACCCGTGCGCCGCTCAACGACCAACAGAGCGATCATCGCCGCAAGGTCATCGGCAAATGTCGGACAACCGCGTTGATCGTTCACAAACGACAACGTCTCATTCTCAGCAGCGAGTCGAAGAATGGTCTTCACCATGTTGGGTCCGTGAAATCCGCAGACCCAAGATGTTCGAATGACCGATGAGTTCTCGCCGAGTTCATGCTCGCCAGCCAACTTCGAAGCCCCGTACACCGACTGTGGGTTCGTTTGATCCCATTCCACGTAGGGCGATTCTTTCGTGCCGTCGAAGACATAGTCCGTTGAGATGTAATGAACCGCTGCACCGACAAGCCGGCAAGCTTCGACAACGAACCGTGTCCCCATTGCATTCACAGCAAAGGCTCGGTCTGGATCGGCTTCACACGCATCGACTGCCGTCCACGCTGCGGAATGCACAATCGCATCGGGTTGGAATTCAACGATCGTTGCCCGAACAGCATCACGGTTCGTGATGTCAAGCGTCGCATGATCGAAACCAGCAACAACATGACCACCGGCATCGAAAACGCTCACCAGTTCTCGACCGACCTGACCGCCAGCTCCAGTTATGAGAATTCGCACCTCAGCGAGCCTTCAACGGTTCCCACCAGGCACGATTGGCCCGGTACCACTCCACGGTCTCTGCGATTGCGACATCGAGATCACGTGAGGGTTTCCATCCCAGAGCATTCGCTTTCGAACAGTCGATGGAATACCGACGATCGTGACCCAAACGGTCTTGTACGTATTCGACCATTTCCTCGCCGACACCCATATTGGCGAGCACCATCGAGGTGAGTTCACGATTCGTGGTTTCGTTACCTCCGCCGATGTTGTAGATCTCACCGATCGTGCCCTTGCGAAGAACGGTGTCGACCCCGGCACAGTTGTCCAGAACATGGATCCAGTCGCGGATATTGAGACCATCGCCATAGAGCGGCACCTTCTTGCCATCAAGAAGATTTGTCACGAACAACGGAATGACTTTTTCAGGGAATTGGTACGGCCCAAAATTATTCGAAGAACGAGTCACGATGACTGGGAGGTCATATGTCTCTTGATATGACAGAGCGATCAGATCAGAGCCTGCCTTCGAAGATGAATATGGCGAACGTGGACCGAGACGATCAGTTTCCACGAAAGAGCCGTCTTCAATTGACCCGTAGACCTCGTCGGTTGAAATATGGAGAAAGCGCTCAACGCCAACATGACGGGCAACGTCGCACATCACGTTTGTGCCAAGACAATTCGTGCGCACAAACGTGTCGGGGTCAACGATTGAACGATCGACATGACTTTCGGCAGCAAAATGAACGACCATGTCGTGACCGGCCATAGCAGCAGAGACCGAGTCACGGTTGCAGATATCGCCTTGCACAAAGGAATACCTGGGATCGTCAGCAACGTCGGTAAGGCTCGAAAGATTGCCTGCGTACGTCAGCGCGTCGAACACGGTGACTTCATCGTCAGACGATGCAAGCACGTGACGCACATAGTTCGAGCCGATGAAGCCGGCTCCTCCTGTGATGAACAACTTCATGGAACGCCTCTCAGGGACGCAGGCGCCAATGCGGCTGCCACTGCGATTCGATGTCGGCCCGTGCCGGGTTCTTACGATCGCGATCAGAAAGGATCGGATCGGTGACTCCCCAGTCGGCAGCGATAGCGGGGTCATCCCACGCCACGCCCAGTTCATCGGCCGGGTTGTAGTAATTGTCGACGAGATACGTAATCGTCATATCGGTAAGTGCGGCGAAACCATGCGCCACGCCCGGCGGGATGAACACTCCCCTATGACTGTGTGTTCCGTCGGACTGGCGACCAAGGTCGAGCCACTGCGTCGCACCATCGGTTGGAGAACCGGTGCGGAGATCATGAAGCACTACACGCGCCGTTCCATAAGGCACGTACCAATAGTCGGCCTGATGAAGGTGATAGTGAAGCCCAACAACGGCTCCTGCCTGGCGGTCGCCACGGTTTCCCTGGAGCATCTCTCGGCCCTGAGGGAACCATTCGCGGCGATAGGTCTCAACAAAGAAACCCCGCTCATCGCCATGAATATCGGGATCTACGACATAGATGCCGCGTATGAGATCGGATTCGGTGATCGTTGCCATGTTGGGGGCGGGGCCTTCCGTGGTCGCCGAATGGTCAATTCACGCTAGCCGACCGCCCCGATGACGCTAGGAAACGTCTCGGCAGCCCAAGAGTTGATGGGAACCGGATCCAGCTATGTTCAGCGCATACACGCAGATGTGCTGGTTTCCTGAGCCAATGCGACCTGTCGAGAATGTCCACCCGTGGTTGGAACCAAGACCCCATGGATTTCCCAGATCAGGTCGACTGCCGTCTGCAGAGATCTGAAATCCAAATCCATTCACATAGACATGGACCACATCGGCTGACGAAGTATTCGGGTCGATTGCCCAACCGTTCGCGTTAACAACTCCATTCACCACAGAAACACCGTCAATGAACCCAATGGGATTCCCGACGGGAACCATGACTGTCTTGCAGCCAAGGAGTCGATTGCCATTGCCGCCGACTGCATCGATCGCATAGGCGCACACAGAGTGAACTCCGTCAGGAGCAGGAAGCGCCCCGCTAAATCCGTGGGCGGCACCGTAAGCGGGAAGACCGCCCGCGATATCGGGACGATTGCCATCAGCAGTAAAGGCGTAACCCTGACCGTCGAGATAGACGTGCACAAGTATCGACGCGGCGGTGTCTGGGTCAACCGCCCAACCTGTCACTTGAATCGTGTCGTTGACGAGCGTCGCAGTATCGAGTGCGCCGAATGGCGCTCCACCACCTATCTGCACATTCCTGCATCCGACCAAAACGTTGGTTCCAACGCCAACATTGATTCCGTAGACACACACGCTGTGGACGCCTCCGCCCACTGACACCGATCCGTTGTAACCACGGGTGGCTCCATAACCGGGGAATCCGGCAGCAACGTCGTCACGAGTTCCGTCAGCACGCAGCGCAACTCGGCCAACGCCGTCGACGTACACATGAACATCAATTGCCGCCGCCGTATCTGGGTCAACAACCCAACCCGTGACCGACAGTGAACCGATGCCTGCGGTTGCAGTATCGACAACCCCGATCGGCGAACCACCCGGCAACGCAACCGTTCGACAGCCCAGCGAGGCAGAGCTGCCCGGCCCAATCGAATTCACAGCGCCCATGCATACCTGCGCGGTTCCGCCGGCAGGTACGACAACTGAGGCGGTGTAACCGTGCAGATTGCCCAACCCACTGGGATTGCCGAGATCAGGTCGATCCTGATTAGCAGTGACGACCGTGTCGACACCGTTTACGCGCGCAACGATCGGTGTCGAGGTCGCTCCGTTTGGATCAATCGCCCACCCGGTCACCTCGATGCGACCAGGACCGACGGCTCGCGCTGTATCAATCACTCCAAAGGGATCGCCACCCAACGACTTACAACCCAACAACGAGTTTCCGCCCGAACCAACGTTGATGCCGAACGCGCAGACCTGTTTCGCTCCTAGTGGAACGGGTATGGCAGTGAAGTACGCGTGAGCCCCGCCAAACCCGGGATAGGCAGCCGCGAGTCCGGGGAACTCGCCACCTGCATCAAGTCGCTGGCCAACACCCGGCTGACCATCAGGCCCATAGACATAGACATCGACAGGGATCGGATCTCGTGAATCAGGATCGATCGCCCAGCCGAAAACGTTTGCGTAGGTGGGTTCAGGTACAGAGATCGAATGCAAAATGCCGAACGGAGAGCCAGCTCCACCACCACTCCCAGTAAGTGCCTGTAACGAGGCCAGATCGCAGCAGAAGAAATTCATATCGACGTTGTCAAGCGCGGTGCCCGTGGAATTCGCGTAGACACCCGGAACATTTTCGATACTTGAGAACTGCCACCATGTCCAAGATGACCAGCCAGTTGGGAGTCGCGGCTGACGTGCATCCGTGTACGGATCACAGAGTCGCTCGCCTACATTGTTCTGGCACATGTAGCTAGGGAGCCAAATCCGATAATTCGCGGAAATATCTGCGGCCATCGTTCCAGGGAAAAAGAACGCTCCCATATAGAGCACGGGCTTCTTTCCCGTGAGCAACGTGACTTCACTCATAAACGCTCGAGTCCAGTCAGACAGTTGCGGAGCGTTAAGCCCGCCCGTTTCCTCAAGGTCGAGCATTCCAGGAAGATCACCCGGACCTGTCATGGATCCAGCACGCGAAACGAAATAGCGAGCCTGATCAATTGCAGTGCTTACGGGGAGTGCAGGTTTGGCGTAGTGATAGGACCCTCGAAGCAAACCAGCTCCGGCAATACCAGCCCAATCCTGAGCAAAGCAAGGGTTCGTATATCCAGTTGCTTCTGTGGATTTTACGTACGCAAACGAAACTCCCGAATACCGAACCTGCGCCCAATCGATTGGGCGGCCACACGTCGATCCCGACGTCCCAGGATGCTGCCAACTAGCGACATCGATACCCCGAAGAAGCGCGCTCGCAGGAGTGGCAGTCACCAACGACGCTCCGAATGACAGTGCGAACGACGCGCCGACAAACGCGAGGGCTACGACGACAACGCGAAAGAACCTCGGCGCGAACGGCGACGAAGTTGACGCACTCTCACACTTCGGAGTGGCGGGGATGTTGTGCAACGGTGCCATGAGGAAGATTCGGGGTAGTGCCGAACACCGATTCTACGGTCCCCGGCAACATTGCGACATTCACCGGTAATTCCCCCGTGGGACAGGGGTGAACACTCCCTGTTCGACGTGAACTAGTCGAGTTCGACTACAGAATGATCACCAATCATCAGCCGCTTTGCATGCGGCTCGCGTTGCGACTTACGCACTTCTACTTGCTTGCCGACGAGTGAATCGGAAATAAATCGAATGCCAGTGATTCGTGACTGTTCAAGAATCACGGAGTTCTCGATAGTGCTGTCAGAAATTTCGCAGTCAAAATAAATCGACGCGTACGGACCAACAGTGCTGTCGACAATCTTTGCGCCTTCACCGATGATCACCGGGCCGCGAAGTGTCGAGTTGATCACTTCAGCACCCGCTTCGATGACGACAATCCCCTCAAGGATCGATGCAGCATCCACAGCGCCGCTATTTGATGACTCGAGCATGTCGAGCACAAGACGATTGCCTTCAAGCAGCGGTTCAAGTTTGCCGGTGTCTTTCCACCAGCCTTCAAGGACCTCGTGGCGAACGCGGTGTCCGTTATCGATCAGCCACTGGATGGCGTCGGTGATCTCAAGTTCTCCGCGCGGTGAAGGCTCAATCGCAGCAACAGCATCGTGGATATGACGATCAAAGAGGTAGACACCTACAAGAGCGAGATCAGACTTTGGTTCCAGTGGCTTCTCGACAAGTTGGGTGACTTCCCCATCGGCACCGATTTCAGCGACGCCGAATCGCTGAGGGTCGGGAACGCGAGCGAGCAAAATCTGCGCCGACGGAACCTGCGCATCTTCGGCGCGTGATTCAGCGTGATCAGCTTCAAAGCTCTCAACAAATTCAGCAATTCCCTGGCGGAGCAAATTGTCGCCGAGATACATCACGAAGTCGTCATCACCCAGAAAATCTTGAGCGATCAGCACACAGTGAGCCAACCCAAGCGGAGCCTCTTGAGGGATATAGGTGACATGGGCTCCCCAGCGCGAACCATCACCGACTGCTGCTTGGATTTCGGGGCCGGTGTCGCCAGTAACGATCCCAATTTCGGTAATCCCCGCCTCGATCATGTCTTCGATGCCGAAAAACAGAATGGGTTTGTTGGCTACCGGCACCAGCTGCTTGGCGCTGGTGTGGGTAATCGGCCGCAATCGTGTCCCGGCCCCGCCGGAGAGAATGAGTCCCTTCACGGGAAAGTTTCTAGCAGGGGCTGCCTTTAAGCACCCCTTCGGTTGCTCGGCCGGAGAACGCCCCCGTCAGCCGCAGGAAACCTCAGATGGTTCGGCAGCCCAGCAGCACATTGCCGCCAGTTCCAGCGCTCTCGATGCCATAGATGCATACCGTCCCGGGGCCAGCGCCGATTGGGAGCGAAAACGAATAGCCATGAGCCGCTCCGTAAAAGGGCATCGTGCCTGCGAAGTCGGGACGATTGCCATTGGCAGTAACTGCATAGCCAACCCCATTGACATAGACGTGAACCGGAATCGATGCAGCCGTATCGGGGTCGTAGACCCAACCCGAACCGGTCACGGCATTGCCAGCGCGTGCAAGCACGTCAACCACGCCAATCGGCGATCCTGTTGGCACCCAAGTCGTCCGACAACCAAGAAGCGTGTGTGCACCCACTCCAACATTGATGCCATAGGCGCAAACGGTGGCCACACCACCAGGGGCAGGAAGATCAACCGAGAATCCATGCAACGGGCCGTAAGCGGGAAGGCCACCTCCAATGTCAGGACGGTTCGCATCAGCAGTCACTGCATAACCGACGCCGTTCACATATACATGAACAGTGTCTGGCGATGTGATGTCAGGGTCAACAGCCCAACCCACCACACTCACGCCGCCGGAACGGCCTGACACCACATCGAGGGCTCCAAATGGTGAACCACCAGCGATATCCACAATGCGACAACCAAGCGCGCCTAAAGGCAGTGAACCGGTCGTGAGACAAACGACGTGACGTCCACCTGTAGCGGCGATCGAACCAGAGAACCCCGAATTCAATTCGATACCAGATATTCCAACTTGTATATCGGTACGCGCAACGGCGCGATTCAAACGAGCGGCAATCGCTCCATCGACGGAGACAATCGCGGTACTTGACGGATCACCAGGAATGACTGACCATCCGGATACTTCGATAGAACCCGGACGAGCGACAACCGAGTCGAACGTACCTCGCGGTATCGTGGTCACGACAACATCGCGGCAACCGAGCTGCGGATTACCCAGAACCCCACCAACGTCGATGGCGTACGCGCACACTCGCTGATTTCCAACTGCCGAAGGCAGCGTCACGTCGAATCCAGTGTTTCCGGGCGCACCGGCATAGACGGCAGCGACATCAGATCGGGCACCACCCGTTGTTGTCGCGTTTCCGACCGCCCCGACATAAATATGAATCGGAACCGGTCCAGTGGTGTCGCGATCCCAGGCCCAGCCAGTGACGCGTACCGATCCAGCCCCTGACGAACTAGCCGTCACGGAATCAAGAACTCCGACAGGGGGCGCTCCCCCGCACTCACCACGAGACAGGGTTTTGTCGCAAAGATTCGCTTGACGTTCCCAAACAACTGATGTGCGCGCATTCGTCGTGACCGGATGCGATGCAGTGATACCAATGTCGTAACCCGTATCGACTTTCAACCAAATGCGGTACTCGCGCCCGTTCGCACGCACCACATAGAACGGTTTTGGCAGCGGCGTATAGAGATCGGGACGACCCGCATCGTAGGTTCCATAGGTCCAGCCTTTAGAACCTTGTGCGTTCGCTGGATTCACATACCAACACGGAAGATCGGCACCCAACCCGACAACATCGCATGTCCGTGACGACATCCCACCGCTACGATCGACCCCTACGTCCTGGGCAGAGTTAATCGCTCCATCAAGAACCAGTTGCTGGTAACGGTCTTCACATGGGGCTGTATTGGCCGATGGCCGACATCCAAACCACGCGCCCCAGGCATAAGCTCGGCGGCGTTGCGGGTTCGCATTCCAATAGGGGTCTCGCGAGGCGTCGCACCACTTCGAAGCAATATGGGCGGCCGCTGTATTCGAGGCAGTACCAGCATCGATTGCGTCGGCAGCGGTGAGATCCCAACCGCCTGCGGAGTCAAACTGCCATAAGCCGACACCAGGACTGAAGAACGCGTTGACATACGGGCCAGTCGTTTGACCAAACGCGAACAGGTTTGCATTGAGCGACCAAGCATTGACGTTGTCCCAACGAGAGAGCGTCATCGGCGAAGGAACGGCTCCGCCCGCCTCGAAGTACGTAGGAACCATCATCATGACGGCGAGTTCAAGCGAAGAAAGCCCACACTGCGAATACGGGCCCGATGTGGTGGTGCGGTCAGCTGCCTCGCGGATTGCATCGAGCGGACCCTTGCCGTAGCTGAGCCCAGACGTTGGTGCGCCCACAACTCCTGGCAGGCAACTGGTCGCCACAAACATGACTCCCAAGAAAAATCCAACGACAATTCCACGACGCAACACTTTGCGTCGGCTAAATGATCGCTTGAGAAGCCGGCAGACGGACATACACACCTCAACTGGACGCACGCCAAAAGCGTGCTCCTCCGCCTCGGAGAAAGCGTACTCCCCGATCAGGTTGGCGCAACGCCACCCGGAATCGCCCCAATTGCTTGCGTTTCGTTGTATCGAAAGAGGCCACCAACGAAGCGCGGGAAGGGAAACGACCGGGTTTTGATTCCGACTCCACCCAATTCAGCGATCTGGGTCCGCAATGCGTCGGCATCAAGCAGTCGCACGTGCGTAGGGTCCGACTTCTGCCCCGCCATCTGCGGGGTGATGAGCAAGATTCGCCCACCTGGTTTGAGATACGGCACATATGAGGTCAGAAGCTCTCTGCCCTCGTCGACAGTCGTGTGTTCCAAGACATGTGAAAGCAGGATGGAGTCGAAGACGCCAGCATCAACGCTGAAAAACTCCGCAGGGGTATACGCCTCGAGTCCACGAGTGCGGCAAACTTCAACCGACTTTTCGTTGTGATCTACTCCAACGCCGTTGCCATCGATAAACGCCAGACAACGTCCGATGCCGCAACCGATGTCGAGCGTTCGTCCAAGTTTCAATCGGCGCAAGTTCCACCTGTAGGGGTCAGGAACAAACCGCTTCCAGCCCCGACCGGTTAAGCGCTGAAGACGATCGGTGTACCACTCGCCCGAGGTATCAGAATCCATCAGATCTCAATCGGTTCATGTTCAATCGCTTCGACAAGCGCTCCGACTCCGAGATCATCCATGCGCGCACGACGACGCAGCACCGCCACGAACATCATGCCGGTCGTAACGACTGAGCCAAGGAGGAACCCGAGGTCGACGCGCAATTCCAGGTCCTCGATTACGGCCATACAACTAACCGCAACGACCAAGCCAAGACTCCACGCGATCGCTGTCATTTTGTGTCCCCCGAGCGCCATCAGTGCTTGCGCGAGCGTCAGCGCAATGATGAACACTCCACTACCTGCAGCAAGAAGAGCAAGACCGCTCGCGCTCATCGTGAAATCCTTAAACAGGATCTTGCCCACGGTTGGCCCGAGCACAAAGGCTCCGACGGTGCCAACAACGGCAACGCCGACGACAAGCATCAACATCTTCTCAAGGCCGGACTTGAATTCATCCTTCTTTCCGCCACCCGCTAAGCCTGCGAGTTTCGGTAGGAGGACACCCTGGATGGCGCCGAACGCCAGCACGGGAATTCGAGCGATAAAGAACGCCGAAGCGAAACCTGCGACTATTTCTTCGTCAGCAGTGCCACCGAGTGAGTTGACGCCCAGCAGCGGCGAATACGCGAGCGCCTGCATGAAGACTGAGCCGGCGAGCAACCACCCAAGGTTCTTTGAAAGTTCTCCAAACGGTGCATCGCTTCCCGGTTGCAGTACTTGTCGTTGCCCACGAAGGGCGAATGGCAACGCAACCAGTGGCGCCAAACCGATACACAATGCAAAAACTCCCGCAGAGGTGACGCCCGCGATAACAAGACCGATCGCCATCAAAAGACGCACAACTCCATCGATTGCGATGATCTCGGCATAAGGACGGAAACGTCCTTCACCCGCGAGCACACCGCGAGCCAAATGCATGAGAAAGAAGGACACCAAACTCACGACCACTGCAACGGTGAAGAACTGATCGCCGTTGTAAATCTCCTTCGAGAGCAAAGGCGAAAGCGCAATTGCGGCGATGATCAACAGTGCAGTGAGCCCTGCCCCCAACTTGAAAGCTTTTGCCACAAGTTGACGACTTCCATCGCCCTGGACCTTGCGATACGCAACAGCCCGACCGACTTCCTGCTCCATTGGCAAGAAGAAACCTGGACCAACCACAAAGATGACGGCCCAGAACGCCGAGAATGCAGCCTTCGCTCCCCCGTCAAGTGTGTTCAGCGTGAGGACAACGAACACGTAGGCCGAGATAGATGCAATCGCTATACCAAGACCGATCAATGCAGCGCCATCGGGAACGGCGTCTTTGACTTTCGCCGCTCCGGCAGTGATCTTGGCTTTCATGGTGTCCATATTCGCATGACACCAACCAGAAAGACGCGACCCGTCCACGCCGAACCGTTCTGAACGTCAACCAGTTGGGTTTCGACGCACTGCTCGGGAGATACCTAGTGGGTGAAATGCGGCGCGTGCGGGGTGCAGTACTGGTCGTACTCCGCAATCACGATTTCTTCGGGATCGATTGAGCATGCCGGGCACTTCGGATCGCGACGGATCTTGTAGGTCATGAACGACTGCTCGAGGCTGTCGTACGCCATGAGTCGACCGGACAATGAATCGCCGAGACCAAGGAGAAGCTTGATCGCTTCGATGGCCTGAATTGAGCCAACGATTCCCGGAAGCACGCCAAGGACTCCTGCCTCGGCGCAAGACGGCGCAAGTTCCGGCGGCGGGGGCTCGGGCAAGAAGCAGCGGTAGCACGGGCCATCGTGCGGAAGGAACACTGTCATCTGGCCTTCAAAGCGGAAAATCGAACCGTGCACGACTGGCGTACCCGTCTTGAGTGACGCGTCATTCAGCAAATAACGACTGGGGAAGTTGTCAGCACCGTCAACGACAAGGTCGTACTGCGACAAGAGTTCAACAACATTGGACGCATCGAGACGCATGTCGTGTGTAATGACATTGACTTCAGGATTCAGCAATTTCAAGGTCTTGGCTGCCGAATCGACTTTTCGCATTCCAACGCGCTCGATGTTGTGAATGATCTGGCGCTGAAGGTTGGATTCATCAACAACATCCATGTCGATGATGCCAATTGTTCCAACGCCAGCAGCAGCGAGATAGAGCGCTGACGGAGAACCAAGCCCTCCGGCTCCAAGCAGCAGCACCTTCGAATCGAGAAGCTTTAGCTGCCCCTCTTCGCCAACCTCAGGAAGCAGGAGATGACGCTGATAGCGATTGCGTTGTTCGGCAGTAAGTGTGCGAGGAGCAGACCAATCGCGCCCCTGGTCCTTCCATGCGTTGAATCCGCCATTCATTGACAGAACATCGGAGTAGCCAAGTTCGCCAAGCGTCTTGGCTGCGAACGCCGAGCGCACGCCGCCGGCGCAGAAGACGACGATCTTCGAATCTCGATCAGGGATACGACTTTCCACCTGAGCTTCGAGATGTCCACGAGGAATGAAAATGGCGTCGGGAATCGCACCCTGCTCAAACTCGTCGGGCTCGCGCACGTCGAGGAACACCGTGGCAGGCTCAGCGCGCAGCGCCTCGGCCTCGCTGGGTTCGATCTCGGTGATCTGGCTTTTTGTCTGCGACAGAAGATCTCTGAAGGTCGCCATGGTCTGCCTCAAGTGCTCGGGGGATCGAACGATTCACTCGCTCGGGAGGAAAACCCTACCGATTAGGTCGGCTTTCTGCCACCTTCGGCTATCCCAGAGCGAGAATCGCCGGCAGCACCATCGATGCCGACCCCCGAACCACAGCGGTTGCTCGATCGTCAAACGGGGTTGGCTCGGCGTTCACAATCACCACGGCCAGGCCCGATTCAAGGGCAATCGGGACCATCGCAGCAATGGGGTACACGCTCAGACTGGTACCCACTGCGACCAACACGTCCGCCTCGGTCGCCGCCAGTTCCGCCCGCATCAGATCGGCGGCGACCAGCGATTGCCCAAACATGATCGTCGCAGATTTCACGATTCCTCCGCACAGAAGGCAACACGGATCATCCTCGCCAGCACGCACTCGATCGAGTGCTTCGTCCATCGGACCACGAGCGCCACAGTCCACGCATTCCCACCGATGAACCGTTCCGTGAATTTCCACCACCTTGTCCGGCGAGTTGCCGGCAATCACGTGAAGTCCATCGATATTCTGCGTGACCAACGTATGCAATCGTCCTGATCGCTCGAGTTCGACGAGTGCTCTGTGCCCATCGTTCGGCGTTGCACTGAACATGTCCGAATGAAGTCGAATCTGCCACGCCTCACGTCGAACTTCTGGGTCGGTGACGTAATGCTCAATTGTCGAACGCTTTTCGGCGGCGGGATTTCGCGTCCACACACCGTTCGGACCTCGAAAATCAGGAATACCGGAATCAGTGCTGATGCCCGCACCAGAAAGCACCGCTACCGAAGACGCTGACTCAAGCACTCCCCATGCAAACGCAACTGCCGTTGCATCAATCGGCTCATCGCCCGGAAACACCATTTGCTCATTGTGGCCGAAGACGACGCTGATGCCCAGAGGGCGCCCACTAGTGGAAACGATCCTTCTGGCCCGTTGACCACGGACCTTCACAGGACGAAAGTCACCGAAACATCACGAAAGGTCGTGATGAATGCTGACGTCTTCAGGAGGACGAGTGACTCTCATCATCGATCCCGTTGAACCCACCACCACCTATGCGGTCGAGCCCTGGAGCGACCCAGTCATCGATCAACTCGGTCACGACCCGCGCTCTGCCTATGTCGAAACATTCTGGCTGCCCATCCTCGGTCCATCCTCGGTGTGGCTTCTGCGCCGTCTCGCCGATGGACTCGACCGAAGCCCAGAAGGGTTCGAGCTCGACCTCATCGATACCGCCCAATCGTTGGGCGTCGGAATGCGCGGTGGTCGTAATGCACCGCTCTTGCGCACTTTTGAACGGTGCTGTCGGTTTGGCGCTGCTCGCATGCACGGACCGACCTCACTCTTGGTCCGCCGCCGCCTTGCCCCACTCACTCGCGCGCAAACAGAACGACTCCCCCAGTCGCTTCAGATCCGCCACGACACATGGCTGCGTCAGCCCCGCACCTCAGCATCATTCGAACAGATGCAGACGCGAGCTCGTTCTCTCGCACTCTCAATGCTGCAACTTGACGAAGACACCGCTGCTATTGAACGTCAACTACACCGCTGGCGCTTCCATCCAGCCATCGCCCACGACGCCGTTCGATGGGCGCTGGACCGCGCCCCGCATGTCGAGGTCGACTCCGGCGCGCGTTTACTAGAGCAAGAACTCAGCGACGACGTGGCGTGAACGTGCGGGCCAGTTCAAGAAGCGTGCGCACGCCGTATCCGGTACCGCCCTTTGTGGTTTCGGCGTCGTCCGCTTCAGACCAGGCCGTTCCGGCAATGTCGATATGCGCCCACGGAATGTCGTTTCCAACGAACTCCTGAAGGAAGAGCCCCGCAGTAATTGTGCCGCCGCCACGCGACCGCGAAATGTTTCGCAGATCAGCCACATCGGAATCGAGAAATGACCGATAGTCCGCTGGCAAAGGAAGCGGCCACATACGTTCTCCTGCCGACTCGGCAGCGGCCTCGACATCATCGAGCCATGCATCGCTATTTGACATCACCGCAGCAATTCGACCGCCAAGCGCAACTTCAACAGCACCGGTCAAGGTAGCGAGATCGACAATCGCATCAGGTGCGTCTTCGGTTGCTAACGAAAGGGCATCGGCCAGAACAAGGCGACCTTCAGCGTCGGTATTGAGGACCTCTACGGTCGTGCCATTACGGATCCTCAGCACATCACCGGGACGAGTCGCATCGCCATCGCTCATGTTGTCAGTCATCGGCAAGTAACCAACGACCTTGCACTTCGGAGCGACAGCCCTGAGTGCAGCGAAACAGCCCAACACCGCCGCAGCGCCACCCATATCCATTTTCATCGTCATCATGCCTTCACCTGTCTTGATGGACAGGCCGCCTGAATCAAACGTGATGCCTTTACCAACCAGAGCCAGCGTGCCCTTTGGTGAACGGGGCGAATAGGTGATCTTCACAAATCGCGGTTCAAGCGTCGAACCACGATTCACTCCCAGCAGTCCACCAAGTTTCTGCCGGCGGATCTGAGCAAGATTCAACACCTCGATCGTGAACCGTTCGCGACGAGCGAGCTTGACGGCTTCTTGTGCAAGCGCGTCGGGAGTGAGATCGCCACCTGGTCGGTTCACCAGATCACGCGCGAAGTTCTGGGCTTCACCAATCTTCAACCCTTCAGCAAATGCATCGGTTGAAGCTTTGCCACTGATCCCGGCGACGGTGACCGCTGTTAAAGCGACAGGCTTGGGCTCAGACCGGTATTCGATAAAGCGATACGAGCCAAGCACAAGCCCCTCAGCCAAAGCCCGCAACGCCGTCGTGCGCTCAGCTGCTGCGCGCTGGTCGAGCAAATCACTGACATCGACGGCGAGTCGCTTCGAACGAGATCCGGCGCGCACGCTTTGTGCACCGAAACGGCGCAGCCGATTGTCATCGACAGACTTGGAAGCGCCAACACCAATAACGACCAGAGACCGGCCGCTGGCATCGACAACGAATGCCGTTTGATCGGCTGCTCCGGTAAAGCCCTGCGTGTGTAACGCCGCAACCGGAAGTCCGCGTGCTTTCAGTGCCCTATCAGAGCTCTTGTCTGAAGCAACGGCAACGACGACAGCATCGATACTCGCTGGAACGGAACGGGCGGGAGAAATCTTCAGAGACACGAGGACCTCTTTGTTGGGCTCAGGAAAACGAAACGATGGTTAGGGCTTCACGGACCGCGTTGGCAATGACGTTCCTTCTTGCCAACGGGCAAGTGTCCAAAGCAGATCCGACAGACGGTTGAGGTACGGAACGACTGCGCTTCCGGGGCCAGCTGCGGCAAGGCTGTCGCGCTCGGCACGACGAGCAACGGTTCGAGCCACGTCGAGTAGCGCGCCAATTCGATTCTGACCCGGCACGACGAACTCGGTCGGCGGTTCGAACTTCGCGCTCGTGCTGTCGATCAACTCTTCGAGATGGGTGATCATGTCGTCGGTCACGAGCGTTGCCCCTGCCGTCAACTTGTCGCGACTACCGGGATCGGCGGCGAGTTCGCCCATCAGCACCCAAAGGTCACGTTCAAGATGCACCAACACGTCGCCCAATTCGGCGTCGGCTTCGGCACGAGCCAGTCCGAGAAACGATTGCAACTCGTCGACTGTCCCGTAGGCAGTCGGAGCGGCTGAATCTTTCGAGACACGACCGCCGTAGAGCAGTCCGGTTGTGCCGTCATCACCTTTACGCGTATAGATCTTCACGACGGCGAGCCTAGAGGCAGCCGAGCGGCAAACCCGCCTCCAACGTCTGATCGCGACCCTGCTCTGCTACCGTGTGAGAGCCGAAGCTGACCTGATGGGTAGGGCGTGATGCCCCGGCTTGCGGCGAGATCACAACCGATCCTCGTTCCGCGCCCAATCCATCTTCAGGAGATCCACGGTGAGCACATTCCTTGAGGCAATCCATGACCGAGTCGTCATCTTCGACGGCGGCATGGGCACCTGCATCCAGACAAGTGGTGTCACCGAAGAGGATTTTGGCGGACCTGATCTCGAGGGTTGCAACGAGCTCCTTGTGGTTACTCGACCCGACATAATCGCTGATGTCCACGCTCGCTATCTCGAAGTCGGTTGCGATGTCATCGAGACCGACACGTTCGGCGCTTTCGCTATCCCATTAGGTGAATACGACCTTGCCGATCGCGTTCACGAATTGAACGTTGCGGCTGCCCGCCTTGCCCGAGGTATCGCCAATGATTTCTCTACTCCTGATCGACCCCGCTGGGTTGCCGGCTCAATCGGGCCAGGTACACGCTTCCCTTCACTCGGCCAGATTCGCTATGCCGAACTCCGAGACCACTACGAAGCGCAGGCACGGGCACTGATCGAAGGCGGTGTCGACCTCCTCATCATCGAAACCATGTTCGACCTCCTCACCGTGAAGGCCGCCATGAACGGTTCTCGCCGAGCGATGCGAGCAGAGGGTCGCGAAGTCCCCCTTCAGGTGCAGGTCACGATGGAACTCACCGGCCGCATGCTGCCCGGCACGGAGATCGCTGCGGCCCTCGCCGCGATCGATCCGCTTCATCCAGACGTCATCGGCATTAACTGCGCAACCGGACCGGTCGAAATGGGCGAACACCTTCGCCATCTCGCCGCCCACGCCCGCATGCCGATCTCATGCATTCCAAATGCTGGTCTGCCAAGTGTTGTCGACGGACATATGCATTACGACCTCTCCCCCGAAGGTCTGGCCGACCACCACGAACGATTCATCACCGAACTCGGCGTGAACATCGTTGGCGGTTGCTGTGGAACAACACCCGAGCATCTCGCCGCTGTGGTTGAACGCTGCCGCGATCTCACTCCTGCCCCACGTAAGCCGATGCACGAGGCCGGAGCAACATCGATCTATTCGCTCGTACCGTTTGAACAAGACACCTCGTTCATGATCATCGGCGAACGAACGAACGCCAATGGCTCGAAGAAGTTCCGTGAGGCGCTTCTCGATTCTGATCTCGATACTTGCGTACAGATGGCCAAAGATCAGGTGCGCGAGGGCGCACACGTTCTTGATGTCTGTGTCGACTACGTCGGGCGCGATGGAGCCAACGACATGGATGAGTTGGCCAAATTGCTCGCCACGCAGTCGAGTGTTCCACTCGTGCTTGATTCAACGGAACCTGAGGTGCTGGAGGCAGGGCTTTCATGGCTCGGTGGCCGCGCCATTCTCAACTCCGCCAATCTCGAAGACAGCGACACCGAAGGCAGCCGCCTTGATCGGGTGATGAAACTCGCTGCCGAATACGGCGCCGCTGTGATCTGTCTTCTCATCGATGAAGAAGGTCAGGCACGCGACATCGAATGGAAGTTGCGGATTGCTCATCGCATTCACGATCTTGCAGTGAATCGCTATGGCCTAGAGCCCAGTGACCTCATTTTCGACGCGCTCACCTTTCCGCTTTCCACGGGAGATGACGATCTACGCGGCGATGCAGTCGCGACAATTGAAGCAATCCGCCGCATCAAAGCCGAGTTGCCTGGCGTCTTCACCACACTTGGCGTTTCCAACGTTTCCTTTGGCCTCAAACCTGCCGCACGCCATGTGCTCAATTCAGTGTTTCTTGCCGAATGCGTGAAAGCCGGGCTCGATTCGGCGATCGTGCACGCAGCCCGCATCATGCCTCTCAACAAAATTCCCGATGAGCAACGAGAGGTTGCCCTCGATCTCATCTATGACCGCCGGAGCGAGGGCTACGACCCACTCACGAAACTTCTCGACATCTTCGCCGACGTAAAGGCCGCTGACGTTGTACGAGAAGACCGCAGTGACTGGACGATCGAAAAGATCCTCAGCCAGCGGATCATCGACGGAGAGCGCGAAAACCTCGAAGCTGATCTCGACCGAGCGATGAGCGAAGGCCTGGAACCGCTCTTCATCATTAACGATGTGCTTCTCGCTGGAATGAAAGTTGTTGGCGAACTTTTTGCCACCGGCGAAATGCAGCTTCCGTTCGTTCTCCAATCAGCCGAAACAATGAAAACCTCGGTTGCCCATCTTGAGCAGTTCATGGAGAAAGTCGACGACGGAGGCAAGGGCCGCATCGTTCTCGCCACCGTGAAGGGCGATGTCCACGACATCGGTAAAAACCTTGTCGACATCATCTTGACCAACAATGGCTACGAGGTCATCAATCTCGGTATCAAGATTTCGATTGCCGAAATGATCGAGAAGGCCGTCGAGGTAAACGCCGACGCCATCGGCATGAGTGGACTTCTCGTGAAGTCCACTCTCATCATGCGAGACAATCTCGAAGAATTGAACGCTCGGAATCTCTCGAACATCCCCGTACTCCTCGGCGGCGCCGCCCTCACTCGCAGCTACGTCGAACGCGATCTGCGCGAGGTCTACGAAGGTCGTTTGTTCTATGGCAAAGACGCATTTGAGGGCCTTCGGGTCATGGACCGAATTGGCGACATCAAGCGCGGCAATGAGCCGGACGATTTTGATTGGGGCCGAGTCCCCAGCGAAAGCAAAGTCCCCGCACGCTCCGGCACAAAAGCCGTTACGGCTGCCGAGGACCTGCCCTTGCGATCACCCGACGTGGCCACCGAAAACGAGATCTTCACTCCCCCGTTCCTAGGAACGAAAGTCATCAAGGGAATTTCACTCGACGACATTGCGGGCTACATCAATGAGACCGCTCTGTTTCGAAACCAGTGGCAGTTCCGGCCCGAAACGACCGATGGCGTGACTGAAACCGACGAAGAGTTCAAGAATCGCATTCGCCCAACGCTGCGATCACAGCTTGCAGAGGCAAAAGCGGCCGACATGCTCATTCCCCAGGTCGTCTATGGCTATTTCGCAGTGAATAGCGATGGCGATGACCTCGTGGTCTGGACTGACGCTTCTCGCTCCGAAGAACTCACTCGCTTCCACTACCCGCGCCAGCAATCAGCTCCGTTCATGTGCATCGCCGACTTCTTCCGGCCGGCTGATGCGGAAGTCGACTACGCCGCATTCCATATCGTCACCATGGGCCAACGCGTGAGCGATGTCGCCGCGAAACTCTTCGAGGAGAATCGCTACCAGGAGTACCTGTTGGTTCATGGCCTCGGCGTTGAGATGGCGGAAGCACTTGCCGAGTACTGGCACCGCCGCATGCGCGAGGACTGGGGCTTCGCCCAAGACGATGGCCCATCACTCGCTGGTCTGTTCCGTCAGCAGTACCGCGGCGGTCGCTATTCGTGGGGTTACCCCGCATGCCCTGATCTCGAAGACAACGAACGTGTTGCCAAGATTCTTGATGCGGGACGCATTGGCATCGAGGTAAACGAGGACACTGGCTTCCAGTATCAGCCTGAACAAACCACGTCAGCGCTGATTTGCCATCATCCGCAGGCCAAGTACTTCGTCGCCCGCTGAGACTTATCGGGCCGAGGAAAGCAACGCCCGTGCAACCAAGTCAGTCCCAAACGCAGTGAGGATCGCCAAGTAAAGCAATCCTGTTGCCGCCATAACCGCCGAATACGCGCGTTCTTTCAGCGCGAGGCGTGTCGTGATGACCAAACCAATAGTGGTGATCGCGCACATCACCCAGAACCAGGTGAGCAGTCCGTTGTAACCGTCGTCGATCGTTCCGTTGATCGCCGAGATCATTCCGGTTGGGACGAGCAGCAAAGCCACTTCAGGAACCCAGAGCCAACCCGTCCAATAGACGAGCTCGAGCAACGCTCCTCGGGCAAGACCGGGCTGCACGAGATACCAGTGTCCAAGCAGCATGGCGTCGGTTACGACTCCGAGGAAAAGTGCGCCGACGACGAATCGTGAGACCGCAAGCCAAGCGGGGCCGCCGGCTTCGAGTCCTGCGGCGACGACTCCTACGAACCCGAGGATCGGAGCGATCAGGTCGAGACGAGGATCGAACTCACGAACGGTCACATCTTTCTCGGCGGCTTCACGTTCGATGCCCGTCATGGCTGCGACGCGCTCGGTGCGCGCTTCGGTCAATGCAACTTGCCCCGATACTCCCGCTTTACGTCGAATGACTGATGACACCAGGGCGTAGCCCGAGGCCAGAACGACACCAATCGAAGCGATGTCACGCACCGCTAGCGGTTCGATAACAAAGAGTCCGATATACGCCGCACCCGCCGCCATCAGCAGATAGGTGCCGCGCATGAGCCATCCGTAGCCCAGCGACACTTCACGTCGGCGGGTAGTCACCCAAAGGAAGAGAAGGCCGCCCGCGGCCCACTGCA
>CAEZVC010000034.1_pt1 | contig 13811 bp, 16 predicted proteins | sample 7264641 | NCBI WGS metagenome assembly CAEZVC01 (sample SAMEA6813845, study PRJEB35770) | uncultured Microthrixaceae bacterium | biome: Freshwater; feature: Freshwater reservoir; material: water | place: Czech Republic | collected 2017-05-23 | depth 0.5m m
TCTTTGGAGTCGAATGTCCGATCGCCATCGACAAGGGCTTCCTCGGCCTCGCCGCGGAACTCCTCCTCAGATGTGAACTCGTGCTCCCCGGTCATCGGGATTGAGGGTACGGCGAAGAAGGGGGTGGTGACGAAACGGGAGTTGAATTCAGCGCTGCTGTACCGATGCGGTTGCAGTTGCCCGGACTAGTTCGTCATCTGGGGCGCCCGGGAGAGCGCGAGCGAAGAGATGAGGAACTCTTTTGGTCAGAGAAACCGTGACCGAACCATCAGGGTTGATGGTTACATCAGGCCCCGTTAGGAGGTTGTCGAGAATGCCCTTCGTGGCGAGGACATCGACAGCAACAAGCCACACTCTTGACGGATCAAGTTGGTAACCGTGACCGGCTCGGAGTGCAGTTTCGTCAAGACCTGCAGTTGCCGCGTCGTTCGCGGCGTCAGTGGCTGCAGCGAGGAGATCTTGTTGCCCTGCGCGCACCGCAGTGAGATCGACTGTGATCGCAGCAAGGACAAACATGATGAGAACAGCGACAGGCATGAGCATCAGGACGGTTCCGCTCTCACCGCGGAAGCGGCGTTCTTTCGGCGTCCTAATGCGTTGCTGTCGATAACTCAACACTGAGCATCGCCTGGTAGGCCGCTTCGAAATGGATCAATAACTTCGCTTTGAGAGGCAACAACATCGAATCCGTGACCGAATCCCCCGATGAGGGGGACCCTGATCGCGTGGACTGGGTGGTGAACAGTGACCGTGACACGGCTGCAACGAGACCATCCGCGAGATCCGGTGTAGGAAATCGAAAGAGATGTCGCGCCTGTGCTGCGACCCTGACCTTGGAACGCTTGTTGTGCCGCTGATGCCGCTCGTATCTGGGCGCTTTCTTCGTCGGGAGCTTCGACGAAAGCGCGAACAGCCTCCCGTGCAGCACTCGTTGTCGAAAGATCAGCGTCAATCACTGCCCAGGCATTCGCGATAACCAGCATCGCGATGACGAACGTGAGGATCCCAAAGGGAATGACTTCAATTCCTCCAACTTGTCCGCAGTCGCCTTGAAATCGTCGATGACTCATTGCATCTGCTCGACCCGAACGCGAACGGTCCGCTCGATCGGGGGAGCTCCGCTCCCTTTCAAACTGTCCCAGAGAAAACTGGGCGGACGTGCTCGAACCGTTAAAGCGATGGTGTCCCATGTAGTTGATGTCCAGTCGAGTTCAATCCGATCTCCAAATGTTCCGAGTTGTGATCGAACGGTGGATTCGGCATGAACGCGCGCTTCGTCTGGAAGGGGCGATACGTCGTGGGGAGTTCGGGCTCCCGCCACAAGCCGCGCTCCTTCGTATGCGGCACTTGTAGTTGCAGATCTCGCGTAGAGGGCGATGAGCGTCTGGGTCGTGAAAAGTAACAGCGCAAGAAACACGAGGAGGCCTGCGATCGTCGAGATGAGGCCGGCCCCTGTATCGGAACCGGCCCTTGATTCTCGACGTGGTCTCATTCGGAGCCAATCTGCGTGATCTTGTCGTTTGTTGTGGCTTCTGTTGTCTTCCACATTTGTTGAAAACCCATCCACATTGCAGCTCCAAGGAAGGCCATGATCAACACGGCGATGGCCGCCGAAATCACTCCCTCTCCGCGGTCGCCCTTGCATCGTTGACCGCGTGTGGGTGAACTGTCGCTGTCGATAGCAGCGTTTGGCTCATGCTGGTCCTTGTTCATGACTGCTCCTTTGTGTGGATGAAATGTTTTGAGGCACGAGGGCGTAATGAGTTAGGTGGAAGTGAAGAGACGAAGTGCTTCGGTAAACGGAACGGCAAGGAAGAGAAGTCCGGGAACAAGGGTCGCGACTGTGACGGGGATCCAAACCTGCTGCCCTCGCTTTTCGATCGTTTCAACGAGGTCGCGGTGCACTTCTGCACGAACAGCTCGAGCTTCGTGTGTGATGAGACTGCCGAGATCGCCGGCATCGCGATTGAGTGCGAGGATGCCAACGAGGCGTCCGACCGCAGGGATATCTGCGGTGGTTGACCATTCTCGTAGAGCGTTGTTTTCAGTTACCCCGTGAGCGATCCTTGTGACGACTCGTTGGAGGTCCTGTGCGATGACTCCACCTGATCGTCGTGAAAGTCGTTGCAGTGCAGCGCCGAGTGAGTAGCCGGCGGAGAGCAACATCCCGAGCTGCTCGCTGACTACCGGTAGTTCAAGGAGAAGGGAGCGTTTCCATTCTTTTGACCGGCTCGAAAGCTGGGACTCGATGACGAGGAACGCGAGAACTGGGGCTCCTGCAACCAGGAGAGAAAACAGAGGGAGAGACGGGTCAGCAGCGAGAGCGACGAGTAACGCCGCAAACAGACTGGCGGTGGCCCAGCCAAGTTGGCGAAGACGGAACGAGGTGGGATCAAGCGGACTATGAATCCGCTCGAGGCGCGTAGCGAGGTCTTCGGTGACCCCCGAGAACCTTGCTGCTGCAGCGCCCGTGTCTCGAGCAAGTGGGCCGAGAACTCGCAGGATCGCATGAGTGTCGTCGACATCTAATGGCAGGGAGAGTCCGAATAAGTAGGGGCGAACTCTGTCGATGAGCGGAGGTCGTCGAAACCAGCGCAATTCACCGAAGAGCAGCGTGAGCCCCAGCCAAGCGAGCAGGAGCGCGAGGGCGAGTGGTTGTTTCATCGGCCGAAGACCCGATCCTCGGTGGGCAGACGCAGCATTCGACCGGCCCATCGCCAGCATGCAGCCATCATGACCAGAGCGCTGAGGACGGCGAGTTGGCCAATTGGCGTGGTGTAGGCGCTTCGGCCGTTCCCGACGGCGAGACCTGCAGCCGCCATGCCAAGCGGAACGAGTAGTACGAACCGACGAGCAAAGCGAACTCCTGACTGACGCGCCCGAACGTCTTTGCGATACGCGACATCGTCACGACGGTCTTGTGCAAGATCGGCGAGTCGGCGATCAATGCCGGTTCCACCAAGTTCATGAGCAATGAGAAGGGTTTCACAGGTTGCATCGCAGGTTGGATCAGCGAGCAACTCGCGCAGAACTCCGAGTGTTTTTTCGAAGTCAGTAGTAAGCATCCACTCTCGTTGTGCTGCACTAAACGCTGGGCGCATAATTTCGGGACCAGTTGCGCCCACTTCAAAAAGAGCCTGGGGGAGTGAGCGCCCAACTGATGACGTGAGCAGTCTGAGTTCCTCAATCATTCGCGGCCACGCGTCTTGTGCAATCGCGAGTCGATTGCGTCGACGTTGTCGATACGCCGCAATGGGAAACGATGCAGCAAAAATTCCGCCTGCGAGCATCGGCAGCGCTGATCCAAAGAGAGCAAGCGCAATCAGAGCGCCGAGGAGGAACATTGAGCTGACTGCGAGAACAAACTCACTCGCTGCGACCGAACCGAGCCCGGCTTGAGTCATCCATTCAGAACTCGTGAGTCGCTTCTTTGTCGTCGTGGGAGAAAAAGGAGCGGGACCGATTCCAGACCAGCCAAGAAGCCCGGCCGTATACAAAAGATGGATGCCGTATCCCGACATGGAGGCGAGTAAGAGTGCGGTCATCGGAGCACCGATGCAAGGTCGCTTCCCGCTCTGGAAAAAAGTTGCGAGAGTCTCTGGGGAAGGAGTCCGGTCCACGCGAGTGGCTCGGTGTGGGATCTGCGGGTGAAGAGGTCGGTCACGGTGAATGCGCCACTCGAGGCATCGACGAGTTGTTCCTCGACGGCGATGATTTCATTCACTTGGGGGCCATCCGCTGTCCGGTGGCTGAACACCACGAGGTCAATGGCGTCAGAAACAAGTGTGGTGAGCGCTCCGTGTGGAAGTGACCCAGCATCGGAGAGTTCGGCAAGGAATCGAAGGCGAGAAAGCGCACCCCGAGCGTGCGCGGAGTGAATTGTCGTATAGCCCTTGATGCCCGAAGACAGCGTGAGAAGAAGCGGGAGCGCTTCTCGGTCACGGACTTCTCCCACGACAGCAACATCGGGAGCCATGCGAAGAAATCCAGCAACGAGCCGGCGCAGATCTACCGAAGGCCGGTCGACTCGAGCAGCACGTGTCTGCATGCTGGCCACGTTTGGAAGCGGCGCATCGACTTCAAAGACTTCCTCGGCAATGACCACGCGTTTCGTTGGATCAAGTTCACCGAGGCAACAGGACAAAAGCGTCGTCTTTCCTGAGCCCGGGGCACCAGCGAAAAGCGTTGTTGTGCCGCATCGAATCGCCGCGGCGAGGAATTCTGCGGCGTTTGTGGTCAGTGAGTCAGTAGCAACGAGTTGGTCAAGTCGGGTGAAAGGGACGCCGGTAAAGCGGCGAATATTGACCATGAGATGACCGCCGCGCGCGAGGTCCCCGTGGACAATGTGGAGGCGGGATCCATCGTCGAGTTGTGCATCTTGCAATCCCTCGGTGGCATCAAGTTTTCGGTGGCTTGTCGACGAGTCGTCAAGAAGTTTTGTCAGGGTGCGAATGACATGTTCGTCGTCATGAAAGGTTTCATGGTGATAGCCACTCGTACCTCGATGACGCTTAACGAAAATCTCCGTTGGCGCATTGATCTCGATTTCCCAAACATCGGGATCGTTGAGGAGGTTGGTGAGGGGTCCGTATTGGACCAGGTTTTGCCACGCGCGTGAAGCGAGTGTCTCTGGATTGTTGATGACGACTGATCGACGGCCATGTCTCACGTCGTCGTCCCAGCGAAGAAGTTCGTCGTCGATGAGAGCGCGCAAGTGCTTATGGCCTTCGGGGGTCGAGAGGTCGACGGCATCGCTTTTGGCGCGAGCCTGCACCAATGTTTCGACGTCTAGGAGCGGGGCGATGGTCATGCGGTCCTCCCCAGATGTCCTGGGACAATTGCGACAGGACTCGGCTGAAAATTTCCGCGATTTTGGGAGGGCTCGATGAGGTTGACGAGCTCGCTCACCGCTGCGCAAATTGCTCCGAGAGCCGCACGTGGTGGAACTGTGCCGTCGTGAACGAAGGGTTCGAGATCACGGCGAATTGGCACCATTACCGGAGTAGGCAGCGAATGTGAAGGGAAGGCTTCGGTGAAGAGTCTCAGAATGGATCGAGTGAGCTCAGATCTTTGGCGGGTTGATCGAGGCGCTCCGATGACAATGAGAAGTACCCCCTCGGTGTGAACTCCGAGTTCCACAAGGTCGCGAAATGTTTGAAGAGATCGACGTAGGCCACTGATTCCTGCACGAGCGGTAAGGACAACGAGGTCCGCGTTCTTCGCAAGCTCTCGTGCGAGAAGATTTCGATCCTCAATATCAATCGAGCCAGTCTGCTCCTCCCCTTCGAGGTCGGAGTCGGCATCGGCGACGAGGATGTCATACGCGTTGAGAATGGAACCCAACGCGGCCAGCGTGCTTCGACGACGCAGCGTTGACCAGTCTCGATGTCGGCGCAGGCCAGGGAGAACGTCGTAGCCGTGGCGCGGAGCGAACCAAAAATGATTTCGAATATCGCCAATTGATGGATTTGCCGTTCGGTGAAGGTCAACAAGTTCTTGGAGTCCTGGAACAACATCCCCGAGATCGTGGAGCAGTGCCTGATCGCCATTGAGACTCGCGTCGAGAAGGGCGACTCGATTGTCCAGCGAATCTCGTTTCTTCGTGACGTCTGAAGCGAAATGCGATGCGATTGCCATTGCGGTGGTCGAGGTTCCAGTGCCTCCTGGCCCGAGGACAGTTATGAGTCTCCCGGCGGCACACTGCCCAACTGCGACTTCGGTCGGAATCGAAGGGGTTCGACGGTCGACTCCGATCGCATGATCGCGGAGTGCTGCGAGAAGCTGTTCCGGCTGAATCGGTTGGACCAGTGTGCATCTGGCCCCGAGGTGGACCCAGTCCTTTCGGGCTGTGGTTTCGGTTACGACCATGGGGACGCACCCGGCATCGCGCGCAGTCTCGATGATGTCCCGGTCGGCTCCTACGCAGTCTTCGCCAAGAAGGAGGGCGGAGTGTCGACGAGTGGAAAGGAGGCGAGAGCGAACCTCATCGACCGAGACGCAGCGGATGAATTCGATCGGAAGCATTGACGAATTTGCCCAACGTCCAACCTCGGCGAGCCACGCTGTTCGTGGTCGGGCGACACCAAGGACTGTGAAGTGTTCGTCGTGCATCATCGGCCCGCCGATGCTCGAGCGAGGGGGCCAGTTGTCGATGAGCGTGTACCGATGGTGTTACCAGCGAGCGTGGATCTGACAACGGTTATTGATGCAACCTGAGCGGCGTGAGCGGCATCGAGTAACTGATCGGCAGACGCAAGGGCCAACGTGATGATGAGTTTTCCCGACGAGCCCAGCGCCCCGGACTTTTGGTCGGCGATTCGAATCACGCTGGCGTCTCGAGCCAGAACGGTGGTCATCGCGTCGCTCCCTGATCCGTAGGTTGCAAGAACGTCCACTCGTTCGCCAGGCCGTAGATCGCCGTTGAGTGCACGATCGCGATCGATGGGAAACGAAAATTCGCGTGTTGGTGCCGCCGGCCCGCCAGCGAGGACCGCGCTGCGCTGAACGAGTTCGCCCTCTCCGATCGGAGCCAACGCGACTGCCCCAGCTAATTCGTCGACAGAGGTGAATCCATGAAGACTGTTGGCAGTTTTTCGTTCAACTGTCTTCGTGGCGAGTGTTGTGTTGTCGAGCCTTTCTCCAGCAACTAGCGGACGGCGGGAGATGACGATCGATTGTTGGGGGGTGCCGCCTGCTCCGGTGACGATGAGGAACGCAGCGAGAGCAGCGGTGCTGACAAGCAGTGCGCCGACAACCATGCGGCTGTTTGGTTTGTTTGGCCGTCGGATACTTGTTCGTCGTATCGAAGCCGTTTGGTTGCTTTGGTGTGTTTCTGGGGATGTTGCTCGGGGACGACGCATCTCGTTCACTTTCCGGTCCTGACACTCCTTGTGGGGGTCGCACGGTACGGACGCCGAAGTCCGAGGGGAAGAGGTCGCGAGGCCTATTTCTTCATTTGGGGTTTTCTCATACCTTCATTTTGTGATGGACGAATCGATTGGATGGATGAGTACTGCCGAAGTTGCGGAGTATCTCGGCGTGCAGCCGCGGACGCTTTATCGATTCATTGACGAAGGTCGCCTGCCTGCCTATCGATTCGGCCGCGTGATCAGAGTGAAACGGCACGATGTCGAAGTGTTTATTCAGTCATGCCGGATCGAACCTGGAACGCGTATTGAGACTTCATCAATCGCATCGACGACGGCATAGAAGAGGCCTCCATCTGGTGTGTCGAGAATGAGTAATGACCGATTGAGGCTTACGACGTTTCCGGTTACATGTTGCGTGCTGACCATGAGTGAGATCTCTTCGCCGAGTTCGATATGCGAAGAGACAAACGTTGGCCACGAGGTTGATGCTTGAGGGATTCCATTACCGTCGAGGTGTAAACGGCTCGCGCTCCTCACCGATGCGATCGCAGTTGTTCGGATGAGCGATGCGTCTGTTTGACTTTTCTGGAGCACGATGCCGAAGAGTCCTGCTCTTGAAATCGTGCCCCTCCGTTCAGTCCCAGTGATTGTGGTCAGGGCCACGAATGCCCTGCACTCGGCAAGGTCAGCGAGAAGCCCGACGAGCGTGGCATCTTCGGTCCGGTGTCGTTGAAGCGCTCCGAAACCCGCCCTTGAGCGTGAGGACTCAGAGGAGCGAGCCGAGTCGAGGAGTTGGCGGAGGGCGGGATCAGTGACGGCTTCCATCGTCCGATGATCAGTCTTCCGCCTCCATAGCGGATGAGCCGTCCGGCCCTTCTAGGATTACGGACCAGATGCCCAGCACAACAGTGAACGTCCACGTCCCCGGCAACCACCTCATGACCGGTCTTCTCGGTCATCGTGACGAGTTGCTTCTCCTTATTGAAGATGCCTTTCCCGAGGCCGATGTTCATGTGCGCGGCAACGAGATCACCGTTTCGGGCGACCAGGCCGGCATGGTCGGCAAATTGTTCGAGGAACTTGTTGTGCTTCTGCAGCAAGGACAGGTACTTGAACCAGTCTCGGTGCGTCGCAGCATCGAAATGGTTCGCGCCGACGAACGTCCCAGTGAAGTTCTCACCACCGATGTGTTGCGTAACTCTCGTGGTCGCATGGTGCGACCAAAGACGAGCGGACAGAAGAAATACATCGACGCGATCCGTAAGAACATTGTGACGTTCGGTGTCGGTCCCGCTGGTACCGGCAAGAGCTGGCTTGCTGTCGCGATGGCAGTGCAAGCGCTTCAAGCAAAAGAAGTTGAGCGCATCATCCTCACTCGTCCTGCAGTTGAAGCCGGCGAGCGTCTGGGTTTCTTGCCCGGCGACATGATGGCCAAGGTCGATCCGTATCTGCGTCCGCTCTATGACGCGCTCTATGACATGCTCGATGCAGAAGGCGCGCAACGGATGCTTGAGCGTGGAACGGTTGAAGTCGCGCCGTTGGCATTTATGCGCGGTCGCACCTTGAACGGTTCGTTCATCATTCTTGATGAAGCGCAGAACACGACTCCGGAACAGATGAAGATGTTCCTTACTCGTATTGGCTTCGGATCGAAGGTCGTTATTACCGGCGATACCACCCAGATCGATCTGCAGGGTGGTCGAAGTGGTCTGCTTGAACTTGAACCGATCCTTTCCGGCATTGAGGGACTCGAATGGGTCAAGCTCACCGCCGGTGATGTTGTTCGTCACCGCATCGTTCAGGACATCGTGACCGCGTACGAGAACGCGCCGAAGCGTTGAACGAGCCTCCCCGTCGTCGTCGATTGAAACGACGCGGCCCTGCCGAAGGTGTTGTCACTGTCTTTGTTTCTGATGAACAGGCAGCGATCACGATTGATGTCGAACGTTGGCAGAAGCTTGCACTTGCTGTTCTTGCCGATGAAGGCGTTGAAGGTGAAGCGGAATTGTCGGTGATGTTTGTCGACGAGGAAACGATTGGCGATCTCAATCTGCGGTTCATGGAAACCGATGGCCCCACCGACGTTCTGTCGTTTCCTATTGATGGTGAACCGAACGTTCCCGGTCGCTGGCCTGATGCAGGTGGACCTGGACCTGACCGCATAGAAAACGATCCAGAAGATCTCCCACTGCTTTTGGGTGATGTGGTGATTTGTCCTTTGGTGGCGGAGCGCAATGCTCCGACTCACGCTGGTTCGTTCACTGATGAAGTCGCGTTGTTGGTTGTGCACGGGATCTTGCATCTTTTGGGTATGGACCATGCTGAAGAGCCCGAACGAGTCGAGATGCAGAACCGTGAGCGGGAATTGCTTGATGCCCACTATGGGCCGCTCACTGCTGATCCATGGGCATGAACTCTGCCGTAGTGGCGGCAACGCTTACCTCAACAGATCTATGGCTGATGGGCTTTGCGCTCGTCCTGTTAGTCGTCACTGCGTTTTTGGCGATGGCCGAAACTGCTCTGAACCGTATGACCGAATCGAAGGCAAACGCGATTGCAACCACGGGCGGTTGGGGGAGCAAGCGAGTCGTTGCTCTCGTTTCACACCCTGAGGAATATCTCAATGGCGTGATGCTTGTGATGATCGCGTGTCAGCTTGTGCAAGCGACGTTGGTCGGCATCTTGGCGTATCGGGTGTTCGACACTTGGGGCGTCGTTGCCGTCGTCGTTATTGATGTTGTTCTCGTCTTTGTATTTGCTGAAGCGCTACCGAAGACGTGGGCGATTGATCACACCGAGCGCGCTGCTCGAATCGTGACACCAGTGATCTGGGTGTTGGCTCGCTTTTGGCCGCTCCGAATTGTTGTGCGCGTCTTCATTGGATTGACCAATGTGATTGCACCAGGAAAAGGTCTGAAAGACGGACCGTTTGTGTCTGAAGAAGAGATTCTCGCGCTTGCCGATCAAGCAGTTTCGGCAGACATCCTGGAAGAGGAAGAGCGTGAACTCATCGAACAGGTCTTCGAATTCGGTGACACGATCTGTCGCGAGGTCATGGTTCCGCGCCCGGACATGTTGGCGATGGCCGATTCGCTTACGGTGGCCGAAGTTCTTGATGCAGCGCTCGCCGATGGCCGCAGCCGTGTTCCGGTATTCGGCGAAGGCATTGACGACATCACCGGCGTTGCCTACGTCAAGGATTTGATTCGCGCCTCTCGTACTGGGCGCGAGTCGTCGAGGGTGGCGCGTTACGCCCGTCGAACGTATTTCGTCCCTGAGACCAAGCGGATTTCTGAGCTGCTGTCGGAAATGAGGGTTCGTAAAGCGCATATGGCGGTGGTGATCGATGAATACGGCGGTACGGCTGGCCTGGTGACGCTTGAGGACCTGATCGAAGAACTCATTGGTGAAATCGTCGATGAATTCGATCATGAAGAAGCCATGGTTGAACGACTTCCTGGTGGTGATTTACGCGTTCAAGCGCGTATGTCGATGGATGAAGTCAGCGAGTTAGTTGGTGTCGATTTGCCCGAGGGTGATTGGGACACAATCGGCGGTTTGATGTTTCACCTGCTCGGTCACGTACCGTTCGAGGGTGAGAGCACTACACAAGGCGAGTTTCGCCTTCGTGCAGAACAGGTGAAGGGACGTCGAATCGGCATGGTGAGGATCGAGAAGTTGACCCAGTGAAGTCCGGATTCGTTTCCATCGTCGGTCGTCCCAATGTGGGGAAGTCGACACTCCTCAATGCCATTCTTGGCCAGAAGGTCGCCATCACCTCTGACAAGCCACAAACGACCCGCTCGCAAATCCGTGGCGTGTTGAATCGACCAGACACCCAGATCGTGTTCGTCGATACGCCCGGTATTCACCGTCCTCGCACATTGTTGGGCGAACGGTTGAATAAAACCGCCTCAGAAATGACCAGTGGCGTAGATGTTGTCTGCCTCGTTGTTGACGCGACCGCGCCGATCGGGCCTGGCGATCGATTTGTTGCCGAGAAAGTTCCCGCTAACGCGATCGTTGTGGTGAACAAGACCGATATTGCATCGCCTGACGACGTCATCGCTCAGTTAGCGCGTGCCGCCGAACAGATCGATGTGTCGGCCTACTTCCCGGTTTCCGCTGTCACGGGCGCAGGAGTGGACAAGTTGGTGGCAGAAATCGTGTCGCGTCTTCCCGAAGGCCCACTTTGGTATCCCGACGACATGGTCACCGACGTTCCCGAAGCGTTCTGGGTTGCTGAACTTGTTCGCGAGCAATTGCTTGCCGTCACAAACGATGAACTTCCGCATTCCATTGCGACACGAGTCGTTGAATGGGAATGGCCACGTATCCGTTGCGAGATTCTCGTTGAACGCGAATCACAAAAGGGCATCGTGATTGGCCACAAAGGCTCGGTGCTCAAGCAGGTCGGTATCGCTGTTCGCGAACAGTTGCCCGAAGGCGCATATTTAGAACTGTTTGTGAAGGTCGACAAGGACTGGCAGCGTAAAGCTGGCGCCCTCGATCGGTTGGGGTTCTAAAGCGCGAGTTATTCGCGTTCCTTGAGGCCGGCGAGATAGCTCTCGACCTCAGCACGATCCTTTGTGCGCTTCATTGGCGGCAGCGAGTTCACGAAATCCCAGCGGTAATTGGCACTTGCCATGCGTGGATCGAAAACGGCGACGACGCCCCGGTCGCTCGTGCTGCGAATCAAGCGACCGGCGCCTTGGGCGAGAAGGGTCGTGGCCCGAGGAATGTCGACAACCTTGAACGCATCGGCTCGTGCTCGTTCGCGGCGGGCTTGAAGCAACGGATCGTCAGGGCGGGGGAATGGAAGTCGATCGATCGTGACCAGACTGAGAGTTGCACCAGGAACATCGACGCCCTGCCAAAACCCCATGGTTGCGAAAAGGCAGGACTCGGGATCATCAGTGAATCGCTCGATGAGCGCGGGCTTTGGGTAATCGTCCTGCCCGAGGATGGGAACATCCACTCGTTCTCGCAGTGCTTCAACGGCGAGGTTCAGAGCCCGGTAACTCGTGAACAGTGCCATGGTGCGGCCGCCCGCCGCGTTTATAAGCGCTTCGAGTTCATCGTGCATCGATTCATCGAAGGTTGCACTGCGGGGATCGGGCATGTGCGCAGCGCAGTAGAGAAGTGCTTGTTCCGGATAGTCGAATGGACTGCCCACATCGACACGTTCGAATCGCTCTTCAGGGATTCCAAGTTGGACCGGCAGCGCGGCAGGCAACGTTGCGCTGGTGAGGACAGCGGTGGTTTGGGTCCAGAGCGTTTCATCGAGAAGTTCGCCGACATCGATCGGTGCAATGCGAAGAACGGGAAACTCTTCACTGCCTTCGACCCAGGCCACCTCGCTGGTTTTGATTTCTTGAAGCGAATTGATGTCGTCGATAAGTGATGTGGCCGCTTGCATCGCCCGCTGTTTGCGCGCTCCGACATCGCCTTTGCTGTCATCGGGAATGACTCGAAGTGCACTCATTGCTTTGTCGACACGACCTCGAGCGAGAGTGAGGACGCGCGCAGGTTCGCCATCGATCTGACCGCGAATACGTCGGCCGCGTTCCTCGCTGAGTGCGTCGCGCCACATCGACCCGAGTTCATCAATATCGCGAACAATGTCGGGATCAGCGATGATCGCGGCGATAATTCGGGCAAGAGCGGTGAATCTGCCGGCGGTGAGTTCGACACCAGATGTCGCCGCAACGATGTCTTCAAGCTGATGAGCCTCGTCGATGATGACGACCTGATGTTCGGGAAGCACGGCACCGTTTGTCGCCAAATGCATTCCATAGAGATGGAGATTCACGACAACGACATCGGCGTCAGCCGCAGAGCGCCGAGCGCGTTCGGTGAAGCACTCATCGCCCTTCGGGCATTTCGCCGCTCCGGGGCATTCTCGGGGGCCAACGCTCACAGCGGCCCATGCTCTTGGCGATGGTTCAATCGTCAACTCTGAGCGATCCCCAGTGAGTGTGGTGGTGGACCATCGTGCAAGCGCGGCGAGTTCCTCAGACGGTGGTTTCGGTCCGCCGATATCGAGGGCGAGTTGTTCGGCGCCATCGGCATCGAGTTCACGAACGCGCTGGAGGCAGATGTAATTGGAGCGACCCTTCAACACCGCAAAGGTGAACGGGTGATCAAGATGTTCGGTCAGGAATGGAAGGTCCTTGGTCGCTAATTGGTCCTGGAGCGTTTTGGTCGCGGTGGCGACAACGACGCGACGGCCCGAGATGATGCACGGCACGAGATAGGCGAAGGTCTTGCCCGTGCCTGTACCTGCCTCGACAACAAGGTGGTTGCCTTCGACGATCGACCGGGCGACGGCCTCGGCCATTTCGATCTGCCCATCTCGTTGCTCACCGCTCGGCAACTGCGCTGTGATCTGCTCGAGGGCCTGGCGGGTGTTGGCGACGAGACGGTCGGCGGCACCCATGGGAGACCGATGGTACCGGCGCCGTCGTAGGTCGGCGGTAACGTCGCACAGGTGGACATCCCTGGTATCGACCCGACGCGCATCCCCGTGCATATCGCTGCGGTCATGGATGGCAATGGGCGTTGGGCCACCAGTAGGGGCCTGAAGCGCACCGATGGGCACGCTGCTGGCGAAGAAGCGCTCTTCGACACCGTCGAGGGAGCGCTCGATCTGGGTGTGAAGTGGCTCACGGTCTATGCGTTCTCCACCGAGAACTGGCGTCGCCCCGCCGATGAGGTTCGGTTCCTTATGGGATTCAACGAGTCGTTGCTTGTTCGTCGTCGCGACGAATTAAATGAGCGAGACGTTCGGATGCGGTTTATTGGCCGGCGCGACTGGCGAGTCCCGAAGCGGCTGCTTCGTCGCATGGACGAATCCATTGAACTCACGAAGAACAACCGCACGCTGACATTCACGATCGCGTTCAACTACGGCGGTCGGGCAGAACTGGTCGATGCGGTCAA
>CAEZVC010000037.1_pt1 | contig 13050 bp, 13 predicted proteins | sample 7264641 | NCBI WGS metagenome assembly CAEZVC01 (sample SAMEA6813845, study PRJEB35770) | uncultured Microthrixaceae bacterium | biome: Freshwater; feature: Freshwater reservoir; material: water | place: Czech Republic | collected 2017-05-23 | depth 0.5m m
GAAGGCGGCTGGTCCAATAGTGAGCAAGAAACCACGCCGATTGTGGGAATTGGCCAAACAGTTCTTCGAGCGGAGACAGCAGCCATAGCGGTCGGAACGCTCATGGTCTCGCTCCGAGACGGACTCTCGCTGTGACCGAACCATTCGGCGCGTACATCCACATTCCGTTTTGCTCCCGACGTTGCGACTACTGCGCGTTCGCTACATGGACCGATCGCGATCATTTGATGTCGGACTATCTCGATGCGCTGGCAAATGCGATTACCCGTGCAGTCGACGATCAGTCCCTTCCGCTCGTGACATCGATTTTTGTGGGAGGCGGAACTCCTTCACGAGTGGATCCAGTGCGACTTGCCGAAGTGATCTCGCTCATTCCAGTTGATGACGGTGCGGAAATCACGATTGAGTGCAACCCCGAATCAGCGACGGCCGGTCACTTCGAGGCGTACGTAGCGGCCGGGGTCAACCGAATCTCATTCGGCGTTCAATCCATGTCGCCAAGAGTTCTGGAGGCTTTAGGTCGTGATCACCATCCAGAAACGGTTGTAGAAGCCGTGGCTCTCGCTCGAAACGGCGGCATAGAGCGACTGAATCTTGATCTGATCTATGGCGGGGCCGGCGAGACCATGCTGGAGTGGGAATCCACACTTGCGCAGATAATCGATCTGAGCCCAGATCATGTGAGCGCGTATGCGTTGACAGTTGAAGCAGGCACTCCATTGGCCGACGACCCTTCAAGGCACCCTGACGATGACGACCAGGCCGACAAGTATTTACTCGCGGATTCGATGCTCTCAGTAGCTGGATTCACAAATTACGAGATCTCGAATTGGGCCCAACCTGACAGCGAGTGCGCGCACAACCTGCTGTATTGGCGTCAAGGGGACTATCTAGGTTTTGGTTGCGCCGCCCACTCTCACCGTGCTGGACGGCGTTGGTGGAACGTTCGGACGCCTGAGCGTTATATCGACTTGATCCAGTCGAATGATTCGGTTGAAGCATCGGCCGAGGACCTTGACCCGGAACGACGTCGCATCGAGGGCTTGCAGTTGTCGCTGCGCACGCGAGAAGGCGTTCCGGTTGATTCCTTGTCGCCGAGCGATCGTGACTTGCTGGATCCACTCATTGTCATCGATGGCGAGACACTGGTCTTAAGTGCCGAGGGACGTCTTCTTGCCAATGAAGTTGCGATTCGTCTCCGTTGAACCATGGCCGAGCTCAACTATTACGAAACCCTCGGTGTGAGTCGCAATGCCGATCGAGAATCGATCCGGAAGGCGTATATAGCGATTGCTCGTGCGTCTCATCCCGATCGACAAGCATTGGAAGGCAAGCAGCGATCTGTGGCGGAAGCTCGTATCCGAGCAGTGAATACCGCGTGGAATGTTTTGAGCGATCCAACGAAGCGTCGCGACTATGACCTGACACTGCCCGACCGCGTGCGGAACGTAGCCCCTCAATCGACACGACCAGATCTGTCCGATCGGCGACCGCCTCCGCCTTCAGGAATTCTCGTTCCAGCATCGACCGCAGTTCTCTGGAAATGGCTTCCGGTCGCCTTCGCAGTTCTCATCGGCGTTGGATTAATTGTCGGTAGTGCCTATGCGACGTCACAGGACTGGCCAAAGTCTTCGTCAAATAGTTTGTCAGTGCCGCAGATATTCACGAAAGGCAGTTGTGTCGTTGTTACCCCTGGGCCCTCAGGGAAGGTTGCACTCGTCGTTACGTGCGACAAGTTGTCCTCGGGGGCTATCGATTCGGTCCTGGAGACTCCTCGCCCATGTCCTCCGCCCACAACCGAGTATCAGTTATTCGACGGGAAGACGACTCTGTGCTTGGTTGCAGCGCCGTGAGCTGGGATCCCGCCCGCTAAATCTGTTGAACCGATCGGCGGATCTTCGTTGACGGTCCCCACTGCTTGGGCGTGGCATCATCGTGAAAACGACACGGGGGAATGCAATGACCTACGAACGAATCATCGTTGACGAGCCAGCACCTTTAGTGCGACGGATCACGCTCAACAATCCTGACAAGCGCAATCCGCTTGGCGCCACGATGCGTCGCGAGATCATGCATGCGTTACGTGCCCACGATGTCGACGACAGCGTTCGTGTCACGATCATTCGAGGTGCAGGCAAATGTTTCTCTGCCGGTTACGACCTTGCTGGCAGTCCTACTGACGGTGAGCCCCCGGCGTATCAATCGGCCGATGGTCTCGGTAGTTATCCGCGTGAAGTAACCGAGACGTGGATGAGTATCTGGGATCTCGCAAAGCCCGTGATTGCGCAGATTCATTCCTATTGCCTCGCGGGTGGCACGGAACTTGCCACTGGTTGCGACCTCGTTTACGTCGCAGACGATGCGCGAATTGGTTACCCGGCGGTTCGTTTTGGCACGCCGGATATGCAATGGCACGCGTGGTTGCTCGGACCAAAGCTCGGAATGGAACTCATGCTGACGGGGGACTGGATCAGCGGAGTCGAGGCCGCTCAATCTGGATTCGCCACTCGCTCGTACCCGGCTGAGGAACTCGAGGCGCAGGTCCTCGAGAAGGCGAAACGAATCGCGATGATCCCCACAGACATTGCCCAAATCAACAAGCGAACGGTGCATCGCGGTATGGCTGTTATGGGATTCCCAACTGCTATTCGTCAAGGCACCGAACTATGTGCATTGACGATGGGCACCGAGACCTTTCAGGCGTTTATCGCCGAGAAAGATTCCGAAGGTGGGCTCACTGGTGCTCTTTCAAAGCGCGACGCGAAGTTTGGCGATTATCGAACTTCTGAGGCGTAATTACCTCTTTGGGCATGCGACCCAGAGCAGTCACAACGACTGAGGTGCGGGGTCAACGGACTTCCTCGACGCTGGCTACCAAACCGGCTTGTCGCCACACCAGTGTTTGTAGTTCTCGCACATCCCTTTTATGACGGTAAGGGCGAGTTGCCTGTGTCCGGACTCGTTGGGATGTACCCACGTATCGTTCTTGAAGAACCACGAATCGGAACTCCAAGCCTGATGATCGCTGAAGAGCATCTGATCGGGCAACACAAAATGGATATTCGCGCTCAGGTTCTTGCCCGGAAACCATTTCTGATCGGCCTGCTGCTGTGACTCGGAGACCAACTGTTTGATTCGATTGTTGGTGTCGGTTCCAATTGTCACTGCCTGGTCAAACTGCGAAATCGATTTGGTCTTGTCTGCCGAACTCGGCGCCGAGTTTGAGGTGCACGGTTTGCCACTTGCTGGACCTATCGGATTCGCAATTGGCTGCCAGTTACCGAATGACCATGGGCAACCCTGCGGGTAGCCCAGTACCAGGACGCGGTTGCCGTTTTGTAGAAGGGTCTTGTAGATATTGAGAAGATGTTGGGACTGCTCGATGGCCTCCCATTGCTGGTTGGCACAGTGCAGTATTCCCAATTCGGAGTTGTCTAGTGGCGCCGCAGCCCCCTTCACTAGCGCTGTCTCCGCGCAGACTCCATTCGCGATTGTGTAGACGCCGAAACCGGTGATCTTGAGATACGAACTGAGTATCGGATTCGCGCCAAGAGTGAGTACCGCTGTCGTGTTCGTAATCTTCTGAAGTTGAGGACCGAAAACACCGCCTGTCAACGGATCCCACTGAGCTGGGGTCGACCCCGTCATCGCCCAGTTGACGATTGATGCCGGAGACTTTGAATCCTGCATTTTCGCTATCTGATAAGAGAAAGCGATTTTTGGAGCACCAGGTTCATCGCGCCAAGGGCCTGCGTCCCATGGTGATCCTTTGAAATTGTTGTTCGAACATCGGTCATTCGACGGAATAACTGGTTGACATGATTTAAGCGAGTTGTTTCCGAGTACCCAATTATTAGCGAACGACGCATTTGTTGAACATGAGATATTCGAGGAGTCTGCACCACCTTCGTTACCGCAGAATCCGAAGCCGGCAGTCACCGAATCACCGAAGAAGATGACCGAGTTTGCCGAGTCGCGTGAAATTCCCTGAGTGGTGGATGTCGTGCCTGAGCTGTTTGTGGCTCCACCGGAACACTGGGTGAGGATCGCAATCAAAGCCAGACTGAGAGCGAACTTCATGGCAATTTTCATGTGCCAGAGAGTACTCGTGAGTCCAGAGATGGTGACTGACGTCTGCTTCGCACGAGTAATCGGGTGCAGATGATCAATCGAAGAAGCGCTGGGCTACAGGACGGGATGCTCTTCAGTTCGCCGAGGTTGCGGTCCAATGCGAACGGCTGTCAGAACGAGCGCAGCAGCAATCAGAGTTGATAGAACGCGAGCGGTGATTGATCCGCCCATTGGGAAGCCAACAATGCGGAAGAGAAAGAAGACAAACACTGTTATCCCAGCGGTGGTGATCGCGTAGTTGGGCGTCAGGAAGGCAAGGACGAAGTACGACGCGATCCCGACCATGATGAGTGAGAACGCACCCGAGTAGGGGATAGTGGCGATGAGTGTTCCGGCGATAGCGACGCCGAAGAGGGTTCCGACCACCCGACGGGCGACCTTGTCGACTGTTCCTTCATGGTCTGGTTTAGAGATCCAAGCAACAGTCATTGGAATCCAATAAGAGTGCGGAAAGGTCAGGAGCTCCTCAAGCGTTGTAGCAATAATGATCACGACAGCGAGTCGCAGCGAGTGAAGGATGAAGGGGTCCGTCCAATGGAAGTGAACCTTCGAACGATTCCAAAAAGACTCTCCGTACGAGTTGTCGTCGCTCTCTGGAATTCTCTTGATCAGCAATCGGATGCCGAATTCAACGGCGACCGAGGCGATCATGATGCATCCGCCAAGCAACATGAGAACCGTGTTCGCCTTCCACTCGAAGAGATCAATCGGCGAACCTGAGAAAATGGTGAAAATGACCAAGGTCAGGACGCCAGTAGTCATCGCTGGAATGCTCGCAACTCCAATAAGCCCGCAAAGCAGGCCTGCAAAACCGCCGGCCGCTATGTGCATGACTTGATTGCTCGAGACAGCACATCCGAGAGCGGTTCCGAGTGTGATCCCTGTCGTCGCACCAGCCATTGAAGTGAGACGCCGACGAAATGAACTGCCACGATCGGCAATGGCGGCAAAGAGGAGACCTAAGCCGAGAGGAAGGAGAGCGCGAACGTCGTGTTTCACATAGGTGTAGCTGAGTGCAGCGAGAATCACGAACGCTGAGCGAATCGGGCGAATGTGCTCGAGTGTCGAGAGATCGGTAGCGAGGGTGTTCCCGATCGAGCGCCACAGACGTTTCACGGCCGCAGCCTAGGGCCCCGTGTGGCTCGTAAATGAGGATTTTCAACTTAGAGAGACCCAATATGAACTAGCGACCGCTGCCGTGTGAAGCGTTGGCAACACTTGCGAACACTTCCCACTAATTGACGTATCCCAACAGGCGAGCGGTTTCGGGTGGTGGACGGTGTTCGTTGTTTGTTGACGTATGCCGCTGTAAATGTGTACCGGTGTGTGTAACGAGTGTGTAACCGACGAGAGGTCCAATGTTGGACCGTAAAGAAGACAGTTGAACGTCAGCCGGTGAACTTTGGTTCGACAGCGCTCAGGTCAACGGTTGTTGTCGTAGAAGGTGCGATTGTGGTTGTTGTGGGGCAGGGTCCGTTTTCGTAGGTGATGGTGATTGAACCATCACCACCGTTGGCGCCTGCCGCTCCGCCATTGCCTGCAATTGTGTACGTGACTCCGCTGGGGCCGGTCGATCCACCAGCTGCGGCTGATCCAAAGGCTCCACCGCCGCCGCCGCCGTAACCGCCACCGCCGCCAGCCAGAGCGGGCGTCGTATCGTCTCCAGCGCCGCTGCCGCCACCAGCAAAGCCGATGCCGCCTGCCGATGAGTTGCCAGGGCCGTTCCTTCCAGAGCCTCCGGGACCACCTGATCCGTTACCTCCGGCGGGTGAAGCGGGTTGTTCCCCTGCACCGCCAATTCCTGATGCACCGCCTTGAGCGGGCGTGCCATTTTGAACTGTGCCGTTGCCACCGACCCCGTTGGCCTGCCCCGCGTCACCTCCGGCGCCGCCATAACCGCCGCCTCCGCCTCCTCCTGCGATAACTCGAGTCGCTGGATCTGCCGGATTAACGGATGAACTGCCACCACCGCCGGAAACGGGGGAACTCGTATCAGAGCGAGTCATTCCCTCCCCGCCCCCGCCCACAAAGAGATCGATGGTTTGACCTGAGGTCACAGCAAGTGTGGCTGCCACCCGGGCGCCGCTGCCACCGGCACCGCCCACGGCTATGTATCCGTCGTACATTCCGCCGCCGCCGCCACCAACAACCTCGACATCCAACGAGTTCACACAGGCAGGCACCGTGAACGAAGCAGCACCAGGCGTCGTAAACGACGACGACGTTGCGGCACCAGCAACAGATGTTCCTCCATTGGAAAGAGCGAACATCGAAGTCAGTAGGAACGTTCCGGATACGACAGCAAAGACTTTTTTCATAGCGTGGGAAGTTATCAGTTTGAGTTGGGGACGTTGCTCCTAGGCCAGTAATGCAAGAGGGACCAGCGCGATGCTGGTCCCTCGTTGTGTTTTCGGGTGGGCGATACTGGACTCGAACCAGCGACCCCTGCCGTGTGAAGTGTCGGCAACGTTTGCGAACACTTCTCACTAGTTGACGAATCCGAACGGGGGAGCGGTTTCAGTAGGTGGGCGGTTCTCGACGTTTGCGGACGTTTGCCGGTGCCGATGTGTACCCGCGTGTGTACCCGGCGACAAGTTCGTTCGACCTATTCCATCGCGGCCAGTCGCGCGGTACGTTTCGCTATCAGCTAAAATTGTAGCCCCGCAGGCACAAACTCGAGCGTCACGGGGTCGATGAATACCGAAGCCCGGTACATCTTGGTGGGGATCACGACTCCGGATGGTGACAGGATCTGAAGCGTCATCGACAGCACGTTTCCAGTGCTGCTGACATTTCCGGTGATCTCGACAATGACGGTGTGGGCAACAGCGTCGGTCCCGTCACTGTTCCAGTAGGTGAGTGAAGCATTCGGCGGATCGGCACTGAAAGAATCCTTGCCGTTGGCGGTCCACAGCGCTGCGAACTCTGTGGGTGTCAAGGCTCGCGTTACCCGATTGGGGCGGTCGGTGAATCCGAGGAGGTTTCCTACTGGCACACTCAACACGCTCGAGGACTGGTCGAAGCCAGTGGTTCCATCTGATTGCAAAGAAAACAGCCAGGACTCCTTTGTCGTGGTGTCAGTTTTCGCGTCGCTGCCGCATCCAGCGAAGAGCAAAGCCGCAATCGATAACGCCAGAACGCCCGCCAAAGTTTTCGCCATGACAAGAGTTTACGCCGGAGGCGGAGGCGGAGGGGGTGGCGGAGGAGTTGCTTGAACCATCGGAAGGGGCCAAACCGTGACCGGACGCTGGACTAGATCCGCTTCGAATCCATGACCTCCGACATACCGCGGTCGCTTTTTGGATTGCAGCGGGAGCCAGTCCGAAGGAGATCGCCGTTCGTGCTGGGCATCGTTCAGTCGTGACGGTTCTCGACCGATACGGACACCTTCTTCAGACTGGAGAGGATCACGTTACGAGCGCTCTCGACGCGATGGCCCGAGGAGCGGCTAGAGCGACAAAGCCAGAAGGCGGCGAGGTTGTGCAGTTCGGAAAGAAGCGTGGCGCCTAATCACTTGAAAATGTTGGACGAGTGTTGGACGGAGCGAGTCTTCGTTGCTTGCAACAGAAGAGGGACCGCCACGATGGGCGGTCCCTCTTGGTGTTTTCGAGTGGGCGATACTGGACTCGAACCAGCGACCCCTGCCGTGTGAAGGCAGTGCTCTAGCCAACTGAGCTAATCGCCCTAAGGGCCGAGATGGTAGCCGAACCGTTCCATGGGTCCACAGCCCGGATTGTGTCTCGGTGTGCCATTGCGTGGCCCTAATGTTCGAATCCCACGCACCGGGTGGTGCGGTTTGGTTTGACCTAGGGGAGCACTAATGCCGATTCCTGCCGACGAGTTTCCGCTGCATCAAGCCCCATACTCACTTGCTCATGCAGCGTCGAGCGATCGCAACTTCTATGACCGTTCGTATTGGAACGCGCATGATCGTACGGGCGAGGTATTCCTTATTACTGGTCTCGGGCAGTACCCGAACCTTGGTGTTACCGATGCGTTCGCGTGTATCCGTCGCGGCGATCTGCAGCACACCATTCGGATGTCCGACGTTCTTGGCTCTGATCGCATGAATCAGCAGGTTGGCCCGTATCGCATTGAGGTCATTGATCCCCTAAACGAGCTTCGGATCACGTGTGACGGTAAGGCACAAGAATTTGAGCTCGATCTTCACTGGAGAGGTTCGTTTCCTGCTGTTGATGAATCTCCACACGTTTCGCGCAACGGGGCAAAGATCATGCTCGACGCGCAGCGCTTTGCTCAGGTCGGAACCTGGGAAGGATTCATTCGAGTCAAAGGTGAAGAGATCATCGTTGACCCGGCCACCTGGGTCGGCACCCGTGACCGTTCATGGGGCATTCGTCCGGTTGGCGAACCCGAACCAGCAGGTCGTTGGGTTGCCGAGCCGAAAGCCGATGGCGGCTTCTATTGGATCTACGTGCCGCTTCGCTTTGACGATTTTGCTCTGGTGTTCATTGCACAAGAAGATGCTGATGGTTTGCGCACGTTGAACGACGCGCTTCGCATTTGGCCGGACGGACGCGTCGAGCCTCTCGGCTATCCGAAGTACGACATCAACTATCGGTCAGGCACGCGTATTCCGGAGTCTGCAACGATCACTGCTCAGGCTGCTGACGGATCACCACTCGTTGTCGAGGTTGAATGCCTTGGCCATGTCGCACTTTCCGCTGGTTGCGGTTACGGACCCGACCCGCAGTGGACACACGGTGTGTGGCGCGGTCGCGACTGGATCGAAACCGCGACCTACGACCTTACGAATCAGTCAGATCCCGGCATCATGATTGCAACTCAGTACAGCATCCTTGATCACGTCGGTAAGGCAACGCTCGACGGCAAGGTTGGTTACGGATTGTTCGAGCACTCCTGCGCCGGACGCCACACGCCATCAGGTTTCGCCAACGGCGGATCGATGGCTCCCTGAGCGCAAAGATTTCGCTGCGCCTAGTTCGGTGGTAACAGACCGATATTCGTTCGGGCCCGTTCAAGGACGGGCCCGGCAATCGCTCGCGCCTTCTCTGCGCCGTCAGCGAGAATTCGTGCAGTGCCGGTCGGGTCGACTGCAAGTTCTGCGAAACGTTCTTGGATCGGTCGCAACGTTTCGACGACTGCTTCGGCGACCGCTGTTTTGAGATCTCCGTAGCGAGTGTAGGAATCGGCGAGTTCATCGGGCGCTGTTCCTGTGCATGCGCTCAGAATCGAGAGAAGGTTCGAAACACCCGGCTTTTCGGCAACGTCAAAGCGGACATCGGTATCGGTGTCGGTAACGGCCCGTTTGATCTTCTTTGCGACCGCATCGAGATCCTCGAGCACCAAGATCGTGCCCTGGGGTGAGTCTTCCGACTTCGACATCTTCTTGTTCGGATGCTGAAGGTCCATGACCCGCGCCCCAACCTTCGCGATCGCTGCTTCGGGCACGATGAACGTGTCGCCGTACCTGCTGTTGAATCGAATAGCGAGATCTCGTGACAATTCAAGATGTTGGCGTTGATCATCTCCGACGGGAACGCGGTCGGTGTCGTAGAGGAGAATGTCTGCAGCCATTAGGGCCGGATAGGTAAAGAGACCAGCCGAGACGAACTCGGAACTGTCGCTCTTGTCCTTGAACTGGGTCATGCGCCGCAATTCTCCGAAGGCAGCAGTGCATTCCATGAGCCACGAGAGTTCGGCGTGCTCGGGGACGTGACTCTGCACAAAAAGAGTGGTGCGGGCGGGATCGATCCCTATGGCAATAAGTAATTGTGCGAGTTCGAGGGTGCGGTTTCGCAGGTCAACAGGATCTTGGGGAACGGTCAGGGCATGCAGATCAACGACACAGAAGATGGTGTCAGCCTCATCCTGATCGGTAACCCAGTGGCGAAGCGCTCCGAGGAGGTTTCCGAGCTGGACCGGACCAGTGGGCTTGATGCCTGAGAAGACACGCGTCATGACGGTCGATGCTAGAGGTCCGGGGCCATAGGTCGGGACCTCTATGCACTTTGGCGCCCCTAGACCCCTCTAACGTAGGTCCGTGCCATACGAGGTCCAGACATCAGTCTTCGAGGGTCCCTTCGACCTGCTGCTTCACCTCATCCTGCGCGAGCAGGTTGACCTCTACGAAATTTCACTTGCACGAATCGTCGATGCCTATCTCGTTGAGATCGAGAAGATGGAACATGTCGATCTCGAGATCACGACAGAGTTCCTTCTTATAGCGGCCACCTTGGTCGAGCTGAAGTGCAAGCGATTGCTGCCCGACGATACAGACTTCGACCTCGACGATGAGTTCTCGCTGTGGGAAGAACGAGACCTTCTTATTGCACGTCTGCTCGACTGCAAGACCTTCAAAGATGCAGCACATGTGCTTTCCGATCTCTTCGACAATGCAGCCCTGTGCGTCCCACGTCGCGCTGGTCTCGACGAGCGCTATCTGGAACTCGCTCCTGATTTACTCGAGGGAGTCGATATCGATGATGTTCGGGCTGCCTATATCCGTGCGATGACTCCGAAGCTTGTTCCAACAGTCAGCATCGAACACATTCATAGTGTTCGGGTCAGTGTTGGCGAAGCAGTTGAGGAACTGATCGACGAACTCCCACGCTTTGGGCGAGTCTCGTTCCGTCGTCTCACTGAATCACTGGTGGAGCGGTTGGAAATTGTCGTTCGTTTCCTGGCGGTGCTCGAACTGTTCAAGCAAGGTTTTATCGAACTCGATCAACCGGCGGCATTCGGTGACATCGAGATCATTTGGGTCGGATCTCCGGCTCTCGGTGTGGCGGACCTCGCCGGCATCGACACCTACGACGGCTAAAGGGTTCACCATGTCTGCCGACAACAAGCGAGCACTCGAAGCGATCATCATGGTCGCCGATACACCTGTGCCTACCGAGATGCTTTCGCAGTTAACCAGTCTTGCTGCCGATCGAGTTGATGCGTTGTTAGCGGAACTTGCTGGTGAGTACACCGCTGAGCAACGAGGATTTCAGTTGGTGAGAGTTGCTGGCGGTTGGCGCTATCAAAGTCACCCCGATCAAGCGCCGTACATCGAGCAATTTGTTCTCGAAGGTCAGTCAGCGAAGCTTTCTGCCGCTGCACTTGAGACGCTGGCGATTGTTGCCTATAAACAACCCATCAGTCGCGCTCAGATCGCATCGATTCGCGGGGTGGGCGTCGACAGCGTCGTCCGAACCTTGGAACAACGTGGCTACATCGGTGAAGTCGCTCGTGATCCGGGGCCGGGCCAAGCGGTGATGTTCGGTACCACTCCAGAGTTCCTCATGAAGATGGGGCTCGATTCTCTTTCGCAGCTTCCATCGATCGCTGATTTCGTTCCCGGTGCAGATGTTGTTGAAGCGCTCGAGATCGGCCTCCGGGTTGATTCGGCGGAAGCAGAACTCAGGGTTGCGGAAGAAGCTATGGCCGAAGGCATGCAGAGTGTTCGACCTTCGTTGGGCGACTTGCTCGACGGGGACGGACAAGGGTGAACGACGAGGATCGAACAGGGGAGCGACTGCAAAAGGTTCTGGCCCGCATCGGAATCGGTAGTCGGAGGGTCTGCGAGGACCTCATCGCCGACGGCGCGATCACAGTCAATGGCGAGGTTGCGGTTCTCGGTCGTCGTGTGGATGTTGATAACGATGAGATCGCAATCAACGGGGTCATCATCGGCATCCGGCCAGGGATCGTGCACCTCTTGCTGAACAAGCCAACCGGCGTGATCACCACGGCTGATGATCCGCACGGACGTCCCACGGTTCTTGAACTGGTACCAGACGAGCCCCGGGTGTTTCCCGTCGGTCGACTCGACATGGATACCGAAGGTCTCCTCCTGCTCACCAATGATGGAGATCTCGCTCATCGACTCACACATCCATCGTTTGGTGTCGAGAAGGAATACATCGCCCACGTTGAGGGTGAGCCGACTCGCGGGGAACTTCGGATTCTGCGAGAGGGCGTGGAACTCGAAGATGGGCTCACCGCGCCAGCCAAGGCGGCACTGGTTGGCCCTGGGATCCTCCGCCTCACGATCCATGAGGGCCGCAACCGTCAGATCCGACGAATGTGCGAGGCCGTGGGCCATCCAGTGATTCGTCTGATCCGCACGAGGATCGGACCACTGGCCGACAGGAAACTGAAGCCAGGCGAATGGCGAGCCTTAACTGGGCCCGAACTTCGATCTCTCGAAAAAGCCGCCGTTCCACGCTCTGAGGAAACACCTTCAGCGAAGTGACATCACCCCTCTAGGATCAGACCGTGACTTCTGCAGTTCGAGCGCTTCGTGGCGCAACAACAATCGATAGCGACACAACCGATCAGATTCGGACGCGAACAATCGATCTACTTGAGCAAATGCTCGTACGTAATGGTGTGAATCACGACGACATCATCAGCGTCCTGTTTACCGCTACTGACGATATTCATTCGATGTTTCCTGCGTCGGCAGCACGCGACATTGGTTTTGGAGACATTCCGCTTATCTGCGCTCGCGAACTCGACATCCAAGGGGCAACGCCACTTTGTATTCGTGTGCTGATGCATCTGAACACGACTGTGTCTCGATCAGATCTGCGTCACGTCTACCTCGAGGGCGCGAGCGGGCTACGCGACGACCTCCCGGAGTGACGTCGTGAGCCCACATCAAAGAGAGCAATCGGCCCTGATCATCGGGGTCGGTCTCATCGGTGGTTCGGTCGGTCTGCGACTTCGAGAAGCGGGTTGGCGCGTTGTTGGGCGCGATCGTTCGCCCGAATGCCTTGAGCGAGCACTCGCAGTTGGGGCGATCGACTCCGTAGCGCCCGATGGTTTCGTGGCTGGTATCGATCTCACCTTCGTGGCAACACCTGTGGGAGCTATCGCAGACGAGGTCGCGCTTGCTCTCCAAGACACAGAGGGTTTGGTCACCGATGTCGGGAGTGTGAAGACGCC
>CAEZVC010000042.1_pt1 | contig 12640 bp, 14 predicted proteins | sample 7264641 | NCBI WGS metagenome assembly CAEZVC01 (sample SAMEA6813845, study PRJEB35770) | uncultured Microthrixaceae bacterium | biome: Freshwater; feature: Freshwater reservoir; material: water | place: Czech Republic | collected 2017-05-23 | depth 0.5m m
ATTCAGCGCGAATCCGAGCCGATCCAGCAGACGCCATTCGGTCCGTGGATCGTGTTCAACCACGCAGAATCAGTGCAACTTCTTCGTGACGTCACACTGAGTGTCGATGTCCGTAAGGCCATTGAGATCTTGGGCGAAGATCCGCGCGACCGGGCCAAGATGCGCGCCGAGTTGTTTCCCGACAAGGCGCCAAGAGAAGACACATCAATTCTCAATATCGATCCGCCTGATCACACGCGATTGCGCAAACTGGTGAGCAGCGTGTTCACACCTCGACGGGTCGCCGACCTTGCCCCGATGATCGAACGCGTGGTCGACGAACACCTCGACGCAGTGGCCGGTGGCGAACAGATGGACCTCATCGCCGACCTTGCGTTTCCACTTCCGTTTGCGGTGATTTCTGAAATGTTGGGAATGCCCGACGGCGACAGCGCGCAATTGCGTGAGTGGTCGCATGCTCTGGTGAAAATCCTCGACTTCACGATTGGACCCGACGAACTCGTTGCCGCGGTAACCGCGGGCGAACACCTTCGTCAACACATTGCGGAGGTGATCGAGTGGAAACGATCGAATCTTGGCGACGACTTGCTGAGCGCTTTGATTCTTGCCGAAGACAATGGTGATGTTCTTTCCGATACGGAACTTCTTGATCAGGTAAATGTGCTGTTCATCGCTGGTCACGAGACCACAGTGAATCTCATCGGCAATGGCACTTGGGCATTGCTTCAGAACCGCGATCAGTTTGAGTTGTTGCGTGATGATCCTTCGGTGGAAGCCACGGCCATCGACGAACTCCTTCGCTACGACTCGCCTGTGCAGATTTCGCGCCGCATCACTCTTGAACCGATTGAACTGGCTGGGCACCAAATCCCCGCCGGTGTGTTTGTGCTGACCAGTCTTGGGTCGGCGAATCACGATCCCGCAACGTTTGGCCCCTCGGCCGATCAACTCGACCTTCGCCGCGCCGACGCGGCGCGTCATCTCGCTTTCGGAAGTGGTACGCACCACTGTCTCGGAGCGTCCTTAGCGAGACTTGAAGGCACGATCGCTATCACCCGCCTGATCCGTCGCTTCCCTGAGCTACAGGCGGTCGGCACACCAATCTGGAATGGTCGTCTGGTCCTACGAGGCATGGATTCCCTGCAACTTTCGCTTCGCTGAAGTCGATCGTTGGGTGGCAAGATCTCATCGTGACAACTCACGACGAACTTCTCGCCCGTCATCGCCGAGCGCTGCCTGATTGGCTGGCGCTGTATTACGAAAAGCCAATTTCGCTGGTGAGTGGAGAAGGTCGCCATGTCGTCGATGCCGAAGGCAAGCGCTATCTCGATTTCTTCGGTGGCATCCTCACGACGATGACGGCGTACTCGCTTCCTGAAGTTGTCGAAGCGATCAGAGAACAAGCCGGCAAGATGATTCACACTTCGACGCTCTATCTCGTCGAACCAATGATTGAACTCGCCGAAAAGGTGGGGCAGTTGTCGGGAATCACCGACGCGAAAGTTTTCTTTGCTACGTCAGGTTCAGAAGCGAATGAAGCAGCGTTGCTCCTGGCGTCCACTGTTCGTCGCTCGAACCAAGTGCTTGCGCTGCGTAACAGTTATCACGGGCGTTCGTTTGCCACGATGGGCGTCACCGGTAATCGAGGTTGGTCGTCGTCAAGTCTTTCTCCGTTTGCAGTGTCGTATGTTCACAATGGCGATATGTTTCGCTCGCCATTCCGCGATCGCGACGAAAAGGGTTTTGTCGACGCAATTGTTGAAGATCTTCGTCACGTCATCGCCACGACCACCGCAGGTGATGTCGCGTGCATGATCGCCGAACCCATTCAGGGAGTTGGTGGTTTCACCGTTCCTCCCGATGGTTTGCTCGGCGCGCTGCAAGAGGTGTGTCGCGAATTCGGAATCCTCTGGATCACCGATGAAGTGCAAACCGGTTGGGGTCGCACCGGCGAAAACTTCTGGGGATATCAAGCACACGATCTTGAACCCGACATGCTCACCTTCGCCAAGGGTCTTGGAAATGGTTTGGCAATGGCAGGCGTCGTTGCCAGCGCGTCGTTGATGGACAGCGTCAACGCCAATTCGATTTCCACCTTCGGAGGCAACCCGCTTGTATGCGCGGGTGCTCTCGCAAACCTTGACTACCTCGTAGCCAATGATTTGCAGGCCAATTCGCTGCGCCAGGGCGAAGCGATGCAGGCTGCTCTTCGCCCGCTGGTTGACGAGTTGTCGATCGTCGGTGATGTGAGGGGCAAAGGTCTGATGGTCGGCATCGAACTTGTGGGCGCCGATGGGCGCGATCCGAACGTGGCGGCCGCCGGAGCCGTGCTTGAAACCTGTCGTGAGAATGGTCTGCTTATTGGCAAGGGCGGTTTGTATGGCAACTGTTTGCGAGTTGCTCCGCCGCTTACGCTGACCGCCGAGGAATGTGCCGAAGGCACGCCAATTCTCATTGACGCACTTCGCTCTGTTAACAGTCGCTAACCGAGCAGAACTGGTCCATCCCTCGTAGAGTTGTGGCATGGATTTCTCCGTCTTCGCCTACTCCGCTCTGGCAATTGCCGTCGTCATGTTCACCACATGGTTGGTGAGTCTGCCGCTTCGAAACGCGTCAATCGTCGACCCCGTATGGTCACTCGGTTTCGTTATCGTGGGTTGGGTGTCGTTCGCCGCAATGCATCAGCACGTTGATGCAGTGCGCACAGGTGTCCTGCTCGCGTTCGTCACCATTTGGGGACTGCGTCTGTCGTTGCACCTATTTATTCGCAACATTGGCCACGGCGAGGACTACCGCTATAAGGCGATGCGTAAGAAGCACGGTGCCAAGTTTTGGCTCGTGAGTCTTGGAACGGTGTATTTGCTTCAGGGAATCCTGATGTGGATCGTCTCGCTTCCACTGCAGTTCGGTATCGGTACGTCAACAAAGACATCTTGGTGGGTGCTGCCCCTTGTACTTGGCGCCATCGTGTGGCTCACCGGCTTTGCCTTCGAATCAATCGGCGACGCGCAGCTTCGTGCGTTCAAAGCCGACCCAGCCTCGGCGGGTCAGGTCATGGATCGCGGTTTGTGGCGCTACACCCGGCATCCCAATTACTTCGGTGATGCCAGTGTTTGGTGCGGAATCTTCCTCGTGTCGCTCGGTGCCGGAGGTTGGGCCTGGCTCGGCGTCATTGGTCCGGTGGTCATGACCACGCTCTTGCGCCGAGTCTCAGGCGTGACCCTTCTTGAGAAGTCGCTGGTGAAGCGTCGCCCCGGATACGAGGACTATGTGCGCCGCACGAGTCCGTTCCTTCCGCGCCCGCCGCGAAAGTGACGGATTCGTGACCCAGCCAGACCGGGATCACCACTAGCCTCATTCTTCAATCGCCGGTAGGGGAGTGATGATTTGTGAGCAAGGTGCGTCGCTACGAGGTCACTGCTGCTGGTGATTTCGCTTCGGTGCTCGCTGTTCTCACCGACCATGTCGGCTTGCAGCTGGTATCGCTCGAGGAAGTCGAGCGCAGTTGGCTCGATACCGCTGCGGGAACCCTTGCTCAGACAGACTCCACTCTCGAGTTCCGCACTCCAAAGGGAGAGGGAACTGCTTCGCTGACCTGGGCCACCGAAGGTCGGGTTCTCGTCCATGACAACTGCGTGGCGGCCTCGGTGCCCGCCGGAGCCGGTGATCTTCCTGAAACGGCTGCCTTCACCCGATTAGCGCGGTTGATCGATGGTGAGTCTTTTGTACTCGGTCCCACGGTGAACTCCCAGATTGCCGTACTTGCTTGTTTGGATGATGAAGACAAGACCACCGCACGTTTTGTTTTTGATCGTTCAGAAACGCTCGAAGGCACCGCGCTGCCGATGTTGCTCGAAATTGTTCCGTTGCGTGGATACGACGCTGAAGCCGCCGCAATCGAGAAACTCGTGCGTCGGAGCGTTGCCCTTTCTGAATCGGCAACACCGATGAAAGCGCGTGTGGGAAATGCAACCGGAACACGTGCACCATCCACCGGGCTCGCACCAGAATTGTCGGCGGCAAGCGCGTGGCGTGTTGTGTTGCAACAGCTCACAAAGTCGATCACTGATTCGTTCTCTGGCGTCCTGAGCGGCGATGATCCCGAAGACCTTCATGCATTTCGTGTGGCGGTGCGCCGGATTCGTACGCTCCTCCAAGATGGCGGAGAAGTCATTGATCCGGAGTCACGAGATCGTTTCCGTCACGAATATCGATGGCTCGGTGACATCACCACACCAACTCGTGATGCCGACGTTCACCTTCTTGAGTTTCCCGGACTTGCAGCTTCGTTGCCGCAAGCGCGCCGCGATGATCTCGCCCCGTTTAACGAAGTTCTGATTCACCATCGCAACGAGTGTCTGTCATCGATGGTGACTGATCTTCGCTCCATTCGCCGAGCGGAGTTTGGTAGCGCTTGGCTCGAATTTCTCTCTGATGACGACGCGTGGACTGGTTGCGGAGAACTTTCCGACGAGCCCGTACTGAGGGTTGTCATTCGCCGGGTCGAAAAAGCCCATCGTGAATTAGTGAAGAACGGCGGCAAAATCACGAAAAAGTCGCCGGCGATCGCTCTTCATGAACTGCGAAAAGAAGGAAAGCGGCTTCGCTACCTTCTCGAATGCTTTGGCCCACTCTTCAATGAGGAGGCACTCGCCACGATTTTGCGCCCCTTGCGAGATTTGCAAGATGTACTCGGTGAGTTTCAAGACACTGAGGTGCAAGGCGAAGCCTTGCTGGAACTCGCTGGCGAATTGGCAACAACCGACGACCACTCTGCGTTGGTAGCAATCGGTGGCGTGGTGGAACAACTTGGAGTGCGGGGATCAACTGCACGAAATGAATTCTCGAAAGTCTTTGGTCGCTTCGATGATCGCAAAGTGCAACGAGCATTGAATCGACTTGAAACCACGAAGTCCTCTGGGAAGAAGAAGCGATGAAAGTTCTCGCCACGTACAACATCAAAGGCGGTGTGGGAAAGACCGCAACCGCAGTGAACCTTGCTCACGTTGCAGCAGCAGAAGGAAATCGAGTCCTTGTTTGGGACCTTGATCCGCAGGGTGCTGCCACGTTCTATTTCCGGGTGAAGCCGAAGGTGAAGGGTGGTGGAAAAGCCATCGTTCGCGGTTCTATCGAACTGGGCGACGCGATTAAGGCCACCGATTTCGACAACCTCGATCTTGTTCCTGCGGACTTCTCCTATCGACACCTCGATCTGTGGCTCGACGATGCCAAGAAGCCACTGGCTCGAATCCGTCGTGCACTTCGTCAGGTGGATCATGAGTACGACTACATCTTTCTTGATTGCCCGCCGAGCATCTCACTCACGTCAGAAAGCGTGTTCCGGGCCGCCGACGCGTTGCTCGTTCCCACGATTCCGACCACGCTTTCGCTGCGCACCTACGAACAACTCGATCGCTTCGTCGAAGAGAATCCCGACATGGTTCGTGAACTCAAAATCCTCGGGTTCTTCTCGATGGTCGATCGGCACAAGCGGTTGCACCGGCGATTCATGACTGAACTGCGCACCGCACATCCAGAAATGCTCGAGGGGACCATCCCGAACTCGACCGACATCGAGCGTATGGGTGTTCATCGCGAGCCAATTGGATCGTACGGAAAGGGCAGTCGTGCTGCTCGTTCGTACGAGTCACTTTGGTCTGAAATTCAGACTCGTCTCTGAGCGCGACTCGTCCGACCAAGATGGCTGACGGAAGGTTTGCTCCGAGTCCAACGGCGACATTGCACCTCGGCAATCTTCGAACCGCGTTTGTTGCGTGGCTAGCGGCTCGATCCACTGGCTCGCGGTTTCTCTACCGAAGTGAAGACATGGATCAGGTGGCGTGTCGGCCGGAACATGAAGTTTCAGCACTGCGCGATTTAGGCGCGCTTGGGCTTGATCACGATGGTGATGTTGTTCGCCAGTCAGAACGAGCCGAGTTCTATCGGGACGCAATCGATCGGCTGATCGCCAATGATCTGACCTATCCCTGTTACTGCACCCGACGTGAAGTGCTGGCCGAAGCATCGGAATCGATTACCGCTCCGCAGGGCGCGCGTCCAGCGGGCTCGTACGCGGGAACCTGCCGCGCGCTTGATCGAGCCGGTCGACAAGAACGCGAAGCGGCGGGACGCACGCCTTCGCTTCGACTCAGATCTGAAGGTGCAGTGGTGTCATTTACTGATCGCCTGGCTGGTAGTTACGAGGGGGAGATCGATGACTTCATCATCCGGCGTGCTGATGGAACTCCCGCGTACAACCTTGCCGTGGTGATTGACGATGCTGAACAAGGAATTGGCGAGGTCGTGCGCGGCGATGATCTTCTAGAAACTACGCCCCGACAGATTCACCTCGCTCGACTTCTGGACGTGTCGAGTCCTGACTACCTCCATATCCCCTTGGTGTTTGGGTCCGATGGTGAACGGTTGGCGAAGCGCCATGGGGCCGTGAGCCTGGACGACCAACGAGCCATGGGGCGAACCCCTGTGGAGGTTCGTTCGGTGTTTGCTCATTCGCTGGGGCTGTGTGAAGAAAACGAACAGCCGTCTCTCGACGAACTGATTGAACGGTTTGATGTGGCCCGACTTCCGCGTGGGGTGTGGGTTCTCCCCGTCGACATGGCCGGTAGCGTCGAGTTGTGACTGTTCTTGTTGATGCTGCGATTTGGCCGTTTGAGGGCCGAAAGTGGGCGCATCTCGTGAGCGACACAAGCTTCGAGGAACTCCACGTATTTGCTGAACGACTTGGAATTCCACGACGGGCGTTTCAGGGCGATCACTACGACGTTCCCACTGAGTATCGGGAGCGAGCGATCGATCTAGGCGCGCAACCAGTCGCGTCACGCGAACTTGTGCGTCGATTGCGTGCGGCAGGGTTGCGCCGAGCACGTTCGGCCACCGAACTTCACACTTCTGCCTAGCATCGGGTGATGGCCACCTACACCCTCTTCCATAACCCGAAGTGTTCGACCTCTCGAAAAGTCGACGAAGCTCTTGTTGCTGCAGGGGTTGATGTTGAAACAGTGCTCTACTTGAAGACGCCTCCGACAAAAGCTGATCTCGAGCGCATCATTGGAAAACTCGATGATCCGGTGGGCGACCTTGTGCGCAAAGACAATCGGTTCAAAGAACTTGGACTGAATGCTGATGACTACACGTCGAAGAGTGCAGTGGTGAGCTTGTTGCTCGATCACCCTGAACTTCTGCAACGACCGATCATCGAAACGTCAACGCGAGCAGCGATCGGCCGTCCGCCAGAGGATGTTCTGGCGTCATTCCTGAGCTGATAGCTCTCAGCTGGCGGCGATGTCGTCGGCGATTGCCTTTGCCTCTGTCGGGGTGATGCCGGCGCGACCGACGAGATAACAGGTCAACGGAGCGGCCAGTCGTTCAGAGGTGTGGGCGGCCACGCTGGCCAGGTCGAGTAGCGCGTCTATGTCGGCCTGAGCAATTGGCTCGAGACCGAGTCGGGCGGCGAAGGTCGAAATCCATTCCTGTGCATCCATGTGTCGCAGCGTAGATCGGGACGACTCCTAGGCTCTGAGCTATGGCTGACGAGGATGCGCTTCGAGTAACCGCATCAGTTGTGATCCCGGCCAATGAACTGTCGTGGTCGTTTGGGCCAAGCGGTGGACCGGGTGGACAGCATGCGAATCGTGCGCACACTCGCGCGGAGGTTCGCTTCGATGCCCAGAGCTCTCCTTCGTTGTCGCAGTATCAGCGCCAGCGAATTATCGATCGTTTGGGCGCGGTGGTGACCGTGTCGGCCGATGATGAGCGCTCGCAGTTGCGAAATCGCCGGCTTGCTCTCGATCGACTTCGTCAAAAGTTGGCCGGAGCGCTTCGAGTGGAAACTCCTCGTCGCCCAACACGACCGGGCCGAGGCGCGGTTGAGCGAAGGCTTGAGGCCAAGCGGCAACAGGCGGCGAGGAAGAAAAACCGTCGGGGCGGCTTCGACGAGTAATGCTTCGTGAAACTTGGCGTGATCAGGTCGACGGCCAATGTCTTGACTCGTTAGCCTCGCCGGATGCGCTTCGGATTTAAGACCTCACCACAACACACGACGTGGCAAGCGATGCTCGACGTGTGGCAAGCAGCCGACGAAATCGAGCTCTTTGAGTCGGGGTGGAACTTCGATCACTTCTATCCGATTCATTCAGACAACTCTCATGGCCCGTGCCTCGAAGGTTGGTCGACGCTTACTGCTCTTGCGCAGGCCACCAAGCGCATTCGCGTTGGCGTATTGGTAACTGGCCTTCCGTACCGACATCCGGCAGTGATGGCCAATATCGCTGCAACTGTCGATGTCATTTCGAATGGTCGTCTTGAACTTGGTCTCGGTGCCGGCTGGAACGATGAAGAAGCCGACGCCTACGGAATCAGTCTTGGATCGACGCTCACCGAACGTTTCGACATGTTCGATGAAGCGCTTGAAGTGATCGTGTCGTTGCTGACGAAAGAAGTCTCGAATTTCAGTGGCCAGCACTTCACGCTTACCAATGCCTACTGCGAGCCGAAGCCGATTCAACGGCCGCATCCACCAATCTGCATTGGTGGCGCAGGACCGAAACGAACAATCCCTGCTGTTGCTCGATGGGCACAACACTGGAACTTCCCTGGCGGTCCGGTTGATTCGTGGAAAGCCTCGCGAGATCTTTTGTGGGCCGAATGCGAACGCATTGGTCGCGATCCATCCGAGATCATGACCTCGACACATTTGTTGGCCGATGCCAACGATCCCGGCGTTGCCGTTGCTCAAGCCGAGGCCTATGCCGAAGCGGGGCTCGATATGGGCATTCTCTACCTGCCACCTCCGCATTCTCCTGCGACTCTCGAAGCTCACGCTGTCGCACTCCAGTCACTCGCTGACTGATCTCTCGCTTCAACCCCCCCCCACAAGGATTCACAATGGAAATCGGAATTTTTAGCCAGCCCGAATCGGTAGACAAAGCCGTTGAACACGCTCGACTTTTTGCCGACGCTGGTTTTGGTTCGTATTGGATGCCGCAGATCTTCGGTCTCGACACACTCACGGCGCTCACGGTTGTCGCTCGTGAGGTTCCGAAGATTCGTCTTGGCACTGCAGTGGTTCCGACCTATCCGCGCCATCCGGCAATGCTTGCTGCGCAAGCCCGAACCGTGCAGCAAGTTGCCAACGGTCGATTCACGCTCGGTATTGGGCTTTCGCACCAAATGGTGATTGAAGGCATGTTCGGCATGACCTTCGACAAGCCGGTGCGTCACCTGCGTGAATACCTCAGCATCTTGATGCCGCTCCTTAACGGCGAAGCTGCCGATTTCGCTGGCGAAACGCTGCATGCGCATTTGGCGCTCGAGATTCCCGATTCCACACCCGTCGACACACTGGTTGCAGCGCTTGGCACACAGATGCTGAACGTCACTGCGCGGATGGCTCAGGGAACGGCGACCTGGATGACCGGTCCGATCACCATTGGTTCGCATATTGCTCCGACGATCAACAAGGCCGCTACTGAAGCCGGCCGACCTGCACCCCGCATCGTTTGCGCGTTGCCAGTATGTGTGACCGACGATGAAGCCGGTGCGCGGGCCAAAGCCGCCGAGCAGTTCCTTGTGTACGGATTTCTTCCTTCGTACCGAGCGATGCTCGATCGCGAAGGTGTCGAAGGCCCCGCCGATGTTGCACTTGTTGGCGATGCGGCGACTGTTCGAGCTGGCATCGAAAAGGTCTTCGAAGCGGGAGCAACCGAGTTCGTGGCTGTTCCCTACGACAACCGCGACGCCACGCTCGAGATGCTCGCAGGCCTGTTGTAATCAGCGATGGGTCAGACGGGCGCTTCGGCGTGCCGGAACTCGATCGGTTCTACAAAATTCGCTGCGAGATCAATCAGTAGTTCGTCGCGAAGCGATCGACGTTCGGGGTCATCCCAGAGGTTGATCTGTTGCAACGGATCAAGGACGAGGTCGTACAACTCGCCCTCGGTGCCGTCGTGAACCGTGCCGGGTTGATAGGTCGTGCACACAAAGTTGTCGCGCATGATGGTGCGGAGATGGATTTCGGTGCCATCGGGCTGACGACTGTCCCACTCGGTAGTGACGCGTTCGAATCCGCGAGCGGAAGCATCGGCATCGTCGATAGGAAGTGGACGACCTTCCATCCACTCGGGCGGTTGCACGCCAGCGATGGTGCAGAAGGTGGGGGCGAGATCGACAAGACCGACCGGCAACGAGACGCGGGCAGTGGCATCCGCGCCGCCGCCGGCTGAAGGCGCCGGACGCCAAATAAGCGGAAGGCGCATGAGTGAATCGACGTGATACGGGCCTTTGAAGAGGAAGCCGAAATCGCCTTGGAACTCGCCGTGGTCGGTGGTGAACACGATGTCGAGATCGTCACTCCAACCCTTGGCCTCGATCGCAGCAAGAACGCGACCGATGGCTTCATCAATGAGTTCGTTTTCGATATGAGCCATCGCGTTGACTTCACGAATTTGATCGGCCGTGAGTGTCGCGGGAACCCACTTTCCGGGAGCTTCGTAATTGCTGACGAGTTTTCCGTCGTACCAAAGACGCCAGTGACGCGGTTTGGCATCGATGATCGCTTCGCGTTCGGCTTGGTTTTGCGGATAGCCAGCGGGAAGATCAAGTTCGCGCCAGTCGACGCGATGAATCTCGGATTCGGGCGGGTCCCACGGGTGATGTGGGTCGGGAAAACTCATCCAGCAGAACCAGTCGTCTTCGCTGTTCAAACCATCGAGCCAAGAGATCGTTCGATCGGCAACCCAATCGGTGTGGTACCAATCGCGCGGAACCGCGTTGTGTTTGATCTGCGGAGCGCCAGAGTCGCCGCCGGGAACATCGCTTACTTCGAGATCACCGTCGAGCACCTGGAAGAACATGCCGATTGCTTCTGGATGGTTTTGGCGGATGAAGCGTGAGTAATGCGTGAAACCGGCAGCACCATGAGTGGCGAGTTCCATGTGATCGAAACCGCGATGGCCTTCGGTTGCGCCGATGAATCCTTGTTGGTTTTCTTCGAAGCGAAGAAAGGGATCGAGTAACGGTTCGAAATGGCTCTTTCCGATAAGGGCAGTGCGGTAGCCGGCGTCACGTAGGACCGCAGCAACGCTGGGCGAATCAACGGGAAGCGGTACGCCATTCATCCAGACGCCGTGCGTTCCGATGTTCTGACCGGTGACCATCGTGGACCGTGATGGCATACACACGACGTTTTGTGGTTGCGCGCGGTCGTAAGAAATTCCGTCGGCCGCAAATGAATCAATATTCGGTGTGCGGGCAACTCGACCACCATTGGCGCCGATTGCGTCGTAACGCATTTGGTCGGTGGTGATGAAGAGAATTTTGCGACCCATCAGCGTTGTTCCTCGGTGTGGTCGTTCAACATGCGAGCGAGATTGCCGATGCCCTCAGAGATGACACCATCGAGCACGAAGGCCATTGGGTCGGGAGAGATTTCGGTGGAGTACATGAGCAGACATCCAGGCTCACCGTCTTCGATCACGTCCATCGTCCCGAGGTGATACTTGATGGGCAGCGGGCCGGTGATGCGGTACTGGAATCGGCGCATGTGGTGATCAAGCGTGACGATTTCTTCGTGAACGGGAAGGCCGGCCTTCAACATGAGCGTTCGGTTAGTGCCCTCGACGGTGGCCTCGGTGACGCCGGGGAACCATTCAACGATGCGAGTGGGATCACCCACGATTTTCCATACGTCTTCGGCGGTCCGATGCACTCTCGCATGTGATCTGATCGTGGCCATGAGAACTCCGTCGCAGGGAAGTGCTCAGACTACCGTCAACTACAATGACAATTCATGAACCGGTCTGATCGCATACGAGATGCGTTCCGCTCTGCCGCAACGACGGTGATCAACGCGTCGTGGGAGCGAATTCGTCTCGCCGGTGCAATTAATGCCGAACATCCGCTGGCTCGTCGCTATGGATCAATGGGACGCGGAAGCTACGTAGCGTTTCCTCAGGGCGATTGCTACAACGCCCATGCCATTCATATTGGTGAGGACTGTTTTATTGGTGCTGGCTCCACACTCGCGGTGGGAATGCCAACCGAGACCTATCCGGCCGATACACCGCCCGTGATTGAGATTGGCGATCGCACGACTGTTGGTAAGGACTGCTGGTTCGTGGCACGCCATTCAATCGTGCTCGAGGCCGACGTCACGGTTGCCCCGAATGTGTACTTCACCGATCACAACCACACCTATGCCGATCCATGGCTCCCGGTCGGCAAACAGGTGTTGCAAGGTTTTTCGGTACGTGTCGGTGCGGGCACATGGATCGGCACCAATGTCGTTGTCTTGCCGGGCACGTCAATCGGTCGTAATTGCGCGATCGCTGCCGGTGCTGTTGTACGCGGAGAGATTCCCGATCACAGCGTGGTCGTAGGTGTTCCTGGTCGCGTTGTTCGTCGTTGGATCGACGGCGAAGGTTGGGTGCCGCCACTTACCAACGAAGTTGTGGTTGTCGAAGGTTGGCCTGTGGGAGTTCGACCAACCGACGAATAACTCAGCGGGAACGTCCGGACTTGGACTTCGTTTTGAATGCGCCAGCAAGTTCTTCTTGCGTGAATGCGCTGCCATTGGGCAGACCAACGGCGAATCGGTAGAGCGCCGTGCGGTAAATGGCACCGA
>CAEZVC010000077.1_pt1 | contig 8671 bp, 9 predicted proteins | sample 7264641 | NCBI WGS metagenome assembly CAEZVC01 (sample SAMEA6813845, study PRJEB35770) | uncultured Microthrixaceae bacterium | biome: Freshwater; feature: Freshwater reservoir; material: water | place: Czech Republic | collected 2017-05-23 | depth 0.5m m
AGGGGAGAGAGCCACGCCGCAGCATCAACAACATGCGACACGGGCCTTGTTGCAAACGGAACTTCTGCCGTTCGGGGGTTGGTGTCGTAATCGTGAGCGAATGATGGTGCAAGACGTTTGTAGGCGTCGATCGGCGCGGGCTGATCGAGTAACACATTGGTTTGGGTGCGTCCGTAGCGCGCGGCCATCCAGAACACTGCAGAACCGCCAACGGAATCGAGATGGCTGCTGGTGTAAATGACTCGTTTGATGGGAAGACCGAAGCGGTCAGTGAGCTCGTTATTGAGTGCCCGCGCGACCGACGGTGCGAGCAATGTATCGATCACGGTGATGCCGTCGTCTTCGATCACGACTCCGGCATTGCCGGTACCAGCGCCGATCCATCCCCATACGTTGGGAGCGATTGGCTGCAGGCTGCCGCAGTTGGCCGCGACCGGACCGATATCGGGTGTGGGCGGCATTGGGCCGAGATCGGTCATGGGCGTGATCGTAGGGGGCTATCGTCTCGCCGTGGCCAACCACAAGAAGACTCAGAAGCCCCGTAAACCGCAGCACCACCTTCCCAAGGTAGGTTCGCCGCAGAACGACGCCTATCGGCTCAAGCGCAGCCGCGAGGACATTGTCGATTTCGGGCTCATGCATCCGGGTAACGGGTTGCTCACGAAGATCCTCGGCGGACTCGCCGTGATCTTCGTTCTAGGCATGCTTGTGTCGTTCATCTTCCTGACTTAAGTCAGTGAAGGTTGAGCACGTGTCAGAGAAGTAATCCGCCATCGACGGGAATGACCGCGCCGGTGATGTAGGCGCCCGCCTTTGACGACAAGAAAATTGCCGTGCCGGCCATATCGGAAGGTTCGCCGATGCGGTGCAGTGGGATCGACGCTTTAATCGAGTCGCCGAAGTTTTCCAGCGTTGCCGCCATCATCTTCGACTCGAACGGGCCAGGCGCGATTGCGTTCACCGTGATGTGCTCACCAGCAAGTCGCTTGGCGAGAACGCGCGTGAGTTGGTGTACCGCTGCTTTGGACGCCGCGTACGAATAGGTCTCGAGTGTCGGAACTTGAATGCCGTCGACTGACCCAATGTTGATGACGCGCGCCGGGTCGGGTGCCGATGCGCCAGCAATAAGTTCAGCGTGAAGGAAACGCGTGAGTTGGAACACGCCCTTCACGTTGATGTTGAGAACTTTGTCCCATGCGGAATCGTCGAAATCGTCGAACGGGGCACCCCACGTGGCGCCAGCGTTATTCACAAGAATGTTGAGCGATCCATCGCACCATTCACCAACTTCACGAGCGAGGCGAAGACATTCGGCTTCGGTGGAGAGGTCAGCGGGAAACGAAACGCAGTTCGGGCCAAGTTCCTCGGCAACCGCATTGCATACGTCAGCTTTGCGTGACGAGATTGCTACTTTTGCGCCGGCATTGATGAAACCGCTGGCGATCATGAGGCCAATGCCGCGGCTTCCGCCGGTGACAAGTGCCGTCTTGCCCGAGATGTCAAAGAGTTCGTTCAAGATTCTCGCCCTCAATCTTTCGGAGGAACGACATCCATAAGCAGATGCTTGGAAAGATCGCCATAGAGCGTAGGGCGCATCCGACGCTCAACGAAACGCCATTTGCCATCGACCTGCTCGAACGCATCGGTGTAGGAACCGGTGATGATCGGCTGCAAGGGAATTTCATCGGTCTGTTGAAACACCGTGAACCGTGAACGACAGATGGCAGTCTTCTCATCGTCGGCGATCTCGATCAATGGGTTCGTGGTGACGTGATGTGATCGGGGCGTTCCGTCTTCGTACTTACGCGTTGACGCGACGTACATGGCGGTGACGGCTTGAGCGCCGACCACCATTGGCGTTCCGTCGGCATCGGCGATTGCGCCATGGGCAAACAATGCGCCGATTGCTTCGTAGTCGCCGGCATCGATTGCTTCGGCATAGGTATAAAGCAGGTTTTCAATCGCTCCGCGATGATCAGTCATAGATTGAACCTAGTTGCCTTCGGTGAGCGAATGGATGGTGGTCCCGTAGAGCATCAGCTTGTGGGTGGCGATGGTTTCGCGTGATTTGGTGGCCATAACCGCTGAATGGGCAATGGTGGCGGCCAAAAGTTCGTCCGCAGAAAGAATCTCGTCGGCGATGCCAGCGGCGAGCGCTTCTGGACCGGTGAATCGGTGGGCGGTGTTGAGGGCCCGAGCGATGGCAGTACGAGGTAATCGGGTGAGGAGTAATTGGGCCATTTTCTCGCTCACCGGTAGACCGAGATCGAGTTCGGGCATGCACCAATACCCCCGGTCGGAGCGCATCGTGATGCGGTCGTGGGCGCTGGTGAGTAGTGCACCAGCGCCGAAGCAGTGGCCGTTCACTGCGGCGGTGGTGTGGCAATCGAGTCCGAGGATGCGACCCCACAGGCGGTTGAGTTCATGGAGGAACTCGCGAGCCAAATCGGGGTTGGCCAGGAGCCACTCAAGCTGTAGCCCGTTGGAATAGAACTTGTCAGTGCCGGTCGTGATGAGTGCGAGCGGACCCTCTTTGGCGGCGACCTGGTCGATGAGTCCGTGCCACTCTCGAACAACATCAAGGTCGAAGCGGTTCTCGCCTGAGTTCATTGTGATGACCGCGACGATGCCATCGGGGCCCTGCCAAGAAAGTTCAATATCGGGAGTGCTCATGGGCAGAGCATGGCACGGGCGCGGGCCTCTAGCCTGCAGGAATGGCTGACTACCGACCCCCATTACGCGACGTCAACTACGTTCTCGATCACCTTGTCGATATCGATGGCCTCTGTGCCTTGCCGGCCTACTCAACGCTCGATGCTGACACCATCAAAGGTGTTCTTGAAGAGAACGCTCGCTTTGTTGCCGAGGTCATTGCTCCGCTGAATCGAATCGGCGACACGGTTGGTTCGGTGTTCGAGCCGGCGACCAACACGGTGCGGACTCCCGATGGCTTCGTCGATGCCTACCGCCAGTATGTCGATGCGGGTTGGGGCGGCGTTCCGTTCCCTGAGGTGTACGACGGTGGCGGATTCCCATGGCTTGTTGGCATTGTCATGCAGGAATTTATTTCGTCGGCGAACATGGCGTTCTCGATGGCACCGTTGCTCACGCAAGGCGCAATTGATCTGCTCATGCATCACGGCAATGAAGAGCAGAAAGAGAAGTACCTGAAGCGCATGGTCACTGGTGAATGGACCGGCACCATGAACCTCACCGAACCACAAGCTGGTTCCGATGTTGGCGCGGTGCGCACCAAAGCGGTTCCGCATGCTGATGGCACCTATCGCATTACCGGCACGAAGATTTACATCTCGTTCGGCGAACACGACATGGCCGAGAACATCGTTCATCTCGTTCTTGCGCGAACTCCCGATGCGCCTGCCGGCACCAAGGGCATCTCGTGTTTCATCGTGCCGAAGTACTTGGTGAACGACGACGGTTCGCTTGGCGCGCGCAACGACGTCAAGGTTGTGTCGATCGAACACAAGATGGGTATTAAGGCGTCGCCCACATGCGTGATGTCGTTTGGTGAAGATGACGGGGCGATCGGCTATCTCATTGGCGAAGAAAACCGCGGCATGAGTTACATGTTCACAATGATGAATAGCGCTCGGCTGTCAGTTGGTCTTGAGGGGCTGGCGCTCGCCGAACGGGCCTACCAGGACGCTCTGCAGTATTCGCAAGAACGCCGCCAGGGTCGCGCTCCCGTTGTCCCGGCGCCTGAAGACGGTGGAATGAGTTACATCATCGACCTTCCTGATGTGCGCCGCATGTTGCTCACGATGCGATCGATCATCGATGCGTTGCGATCGATCATTTATGTGAATGCACACGCCCTTGATGTAGCGGCGCATCATCCCGATGCCGATGTTCGTGAGCGCAATCAAGAACTCGTGGAACTGCTCATCCCAGTCTCAAAGGGTTTCGGCACCGATATGGGCATCGAAGTTACGTCGCTGGCCATTCAGGTCTATGGCGGTATGGGCTACATCGAAGAGTCCGGTGTTCCACAGCATTTCCGCGATGCGCGCATCACCGCGATTTACGAAGGAACGAACGGCATTCAGGCCATGGACTTGGTCGGACGCAAGCTGCCGATGCGCGCTGGAGGAGTCATGGACGACTACCTCACGCAAATCAGCTCGCTTGTCGCTCGTCTCGATGCGGCGGGTGCGGAGTTCGTCGGCATTCGTGATCGCATGGACGAATCGTTGATTTGTGTTCGCAACACGGTGATGTGGCTCATGGAACACGGCATTGCCGATGTTCGCAATGCACTGGCCGGCGCAACACCCTTCCTGCGCATGTTTGGTCTGCTGGTTGGTGCTCGCTATTTGGCCGATTCGGCACTTGCTGCAAAGTCTGATATCGACGCCGGCGTTGGTGACGCCGAGTACTTGAATGCTCGCATCACCGTTGCTCGTTTCTATTGCGACAATTTGTTGCCGGGTGTGCTCGGACTCGAATCGGCGGTCACCGCTGGTTTCGAAGATCTCTACGCCATCTCGAACGAAGCGCTGTGACCTTGTGAACCCTTTCTTGGCGTCAATCCCGAGTCCTTCCTCGAACCAACTCGGTCCCTTCCATATGTACGGGTTGATGATCGCTCTTGGCGTTCTCGCTGCTGTCGAACTTGGTCGTAAACGCTGGCGCGCGCGTGGCGGCGATCCCGACGATCTCTATGTCATCGCGTTTTGGGCGGTGCCAGCAGGACTCATTGGCGCACGGCTCTATCACGTTGCCACTGATTGGCGTTCGTATCAGGGGCGTTGGATCGACGCGTTCAAAATTTGGCAGGGCGGTCTTGGTATTCCCGGTGGCGTTGCGCTTGGCGTCGCAGTTGGCCTCGTAATTGCCTACCGCCGCGGTTGGCGGTTGTCGGCGGGCCTCGATGCGGTCATCCCGGCTATCCCGTTGGCCCAGGCGATTGGTCGTCTCGGCAATTGGTGGAATCAGGAACTGTTCGGTAGACCCACCAGCCTTCCGTGGGGCGTGCAGATCGATGTGCAGCATCGACCGCTTGAGTACATCGCCTTCTCGGTCTTCCAGCCCACATTCCTCTATGAGATGTTGTGGAATCTGGCGCTGTGTGGGGTGCTCATCTTCGTAGATAAAAAGCGCGTGATGCGACCGGGCAATATCCTGCCGCTCTATGTCGGGTTGTACTTTGCCGGCCGCTTGTGGATCGAAGCATTGCGAATCGATACCGCCAGCACGATTGGCCCGTTCCGCATCAACATCTGGATGTCGATCATCGGGATTGGCGGCGCGATTCTCGTATTCATCACCCGCGGCGTACGTCGGCGTGCCTCTGATGTCGATGAGCCCTATCGTGACGGTCACGTCTGGTCGCCTGTTATCCCCGAAACCACAGATCCTTCCGAGAAAGAAGAAACCGAATGAACCTTTCCGACCTCACTGCCCTTGACGGCACAACGCTTCCCGACACCGACGGCAAGACCGTTCTCGTTGTGAACGTGGCCTCGAAGTGCGGACTCACCCCGCAGTACGAAGGGCTTGAGCGTTTGCAGCAGCGATTTGGTGGCGACTCGTTCACCGTGCTTGGCGTTCCGTGCAATCAGTTCATGGGTCAAGAACCCGGAACTGCTGAAGAGATTCAAACCTTCTGTTCAACGACCTACGGCGTGTCATTCCCGCTCACGGAAAAAATCGACGTGAATGGCGAAGCGCGCCATCGTCTCTACAACGAACTCACTGCTGTTGACGATGCTGCTGGCGAAGCCGGTGATGTGCAGTGGAACTTTGAAAAGTTCCTCGTTGGCGCCGATGGATCCGTCACTCGGTTCCGTCCCACCGTCGATCCAGAAGCCGACGAAATCGTCGCTGCCATCGAGTCAAAGGTTTCCTAAACCACACCATGCGCCGCTTCCGTGTTGTTGTTCCTGCGCTCGCTCTGACACTCGCCGTTTCTGTTCTTGGTGTCAGCTGCGGTTCGTCATCGTCGACAGGTACGAAGGGCTTCATGGCTGTCGCATCGATTGCTTCGAGGACCGGCAGCGCTGCGCCCTACGGCGTCAGTCAGCAAAACGGAACGGCCTTGGCAGTGAGCGAATTGGCAGACGGGTCGATCAATCTGCGCGCGTATGACGACTTGTCTGATGTGCAGGCCGGAACCGCAGAGATGAAGAAAGCCATTTCCGATGGCGTTCAGGTGGTGCTCGGTCCGACCTTGTCCCCGGTCGCGTCTGCGGCCGATCCGATAGCGCAATCAGCAGGCGTGCCTGTCTTGGGCGTTACCAACGCCACGCTTGATATGGCTGCGATCGGTAATTTGATTTGGCGAGTTTCACTTTCGGAAAACGCAATGGTGTCGGCGTCGGTGAAGTACGCCGCATCGAAGAAGTCCGTGAAGAGCGCCGTACTTATTTGGGAACCATCCGATGGCTATTCAACTGGTTCCGCGGAATCGTTCCGATCGGCCGCCAAGGCAAATGGCATCACGATCACGAGTGAACAAAAGTATGTCGACGGCGTAACAACGGCTGAGGCCATCGCCGCTGCTGCTTCAGCAGGCTCACCCGATGCGATCTTCTTTGCTTTGCGTTCTGCCGTCGCCGGCGATTTCCTAATCGCAACCGCTACATCTAAGGCTGTTCGTGTTGGTGGAAACGGGTTCAATTCGACGGCGGTGCTTAAGTCGTCAGGTGCAGCAGCTGACGGACTCATCGTTTCTGGTTCGTGGAATATCAATACCAGCAATGCCGATTCAAAAAAGTTTGTGGACTCTTACACCAAGGCGAACAACGTGGCTCCTGATGCATTCGCCGCGCAGGGTTATGCCGCCATTCAGGTCTTGCTCGCGGCCATGAAGAAGGCGAAGACTGGCGGTGCGGCCGGCATCCAAGAGGCACTGGGCAAGATCGGGACCGTGCATACGGTGCTGGGGTCCTTCGGCTACGACTCGAACCATGAACCGACCTATGCCGCTGCGGTTCAGGTCGTTCAGGGGGGAACGTTCACACTCGTTTCCTGAGGCCGGCATGTCCCGAATGGGTCATTGCGGTAGTGACCGGTAGGATTATGACCGTTGGGACGACCGTCGGTCGTCCGGCGGCATCCAGAGGGGTGTCGCACCCTCCCTCTTGGAAAGCCAACCAATGCCTACATTCGCCGATCTGGGCGTTTCGCCTGATCTCACCGCTGCCCTCGAGTCACGCGGCATCATGTCGCCATTCGCAGTGCAAGAACTCACCATTGCCGACGCGCTTGCTGGTCGTGACGTCTGTGGCAAAGCTAAGACTGGTTCGGGCAAGACGCTCGCATTCGGTCTTCCGTTGCTCGAAAAGGTAAAAGGCGCGCAAGCCCGACGCCCGCTCGCACTGATTTTGGTTCCGACTCGTGAACTCGCCACGCAGGTGCGCGACGAACTCGCGCCACTCGGCGAGGTTCGCGATGTCACCGTTACCGCGATTTACGGCGGAGCGAAAATGGAAACGCAGGTTGCGGAACTCGAAAAGGGTGTCGAGATCGTCGTCGCCACCCCTGGCCGCATGATCGACATGATCGAGCGCAAAGAGATTTTCCTCGACGACATTGCTCAAGTTGTGATCGATGAAGCCGACCGCATGGCCGATATGGGGTTCCTTCCCCAGGTCGAGTGGATCCTTCGCCATGTTCCTGGTCAGCATCAGACACTTCTGTTCTCTGCAACCCTCGACGGAGTCGTCGACACGCTCATCAAGCGCTATCAAACTGATCCGGCGATGCACGAGGTTGTTTCCGAGCAGGTCACCGTCGAGCAGATGCAGCACCGCTTCTTGCAGGTGCACGACATGGACAAGGTGAAGGTCGCAGCCGCAATTATTCACAATTCAAACCGCACCATCATCTTCGTGCGCACCAAGCGCGCTGCCGATCGGGTCGCTGAAAATCTTCGACGCGAGGGTGTCGATGCAGCATCGATTCACGGAGACCTGCGCCAGAGCCAGCGCGAGAAGGCACTGAAGGATTTCAGCGATGGAAAGTTGAAAGCACTCGTGGCCACCGACGTTGCTGCTCGAGGCATTCATGTCGATGAGGTCGACGTTGTTATCCATTACGACCCGCCGGAAGATTCGAAGGCCTATCTCCATCGTTCCGGCCGTACGGCCCGCGCTGGGGCCAAGGGCGTCGTTGCCACACTCGTCATGTGGAACGAAGAACTTGAGGTCAAGCGTTTGTTGAAGCGTTTGAAACTGAACCAGCCCATCGTTGAGGTGTTTTCGAACGACAAGCGCCTTGCCGATCTCGCTGCGTGGGATCCACGCACTGATTCTGCAGTTGGCTGAACGTGTCCGATCCCGGTCGGGACTACGAAACCTCGCTTGCGCCGAGTCGCCGTCGTCGTGATGGTGTGCATTACACACCTCGAGCCGTTGCCGATGAACTGGTGGCTCGTGCATTCCTGAGTCATAGAGAGCTCATCGCTTCAGGTGCTCAATTCGTTGTCTGTGACCCCACCTGCGGCGCTGGTGTCTTCCTCATTGCCGCGGCGGATGCACTTGTGGCCGGCGGTCGTAGTCCGTTGAGTGCTCTCGGATGCTTGTATGGCATGGACATCGATCCGAATGCGCTTGATGTTGCGCGCGCAGAACTCACCGTGTGGGCGCAACAACATGGCCTCGACGAAACGCTGCCAGTCACGCTCGTTGTAGGCGATGCGCTGAACGAT
>CAEZVC010000084.1_pt1 | contig 8258 bp, 9 predicted proteins | sample 7264641 | NCBI WGS metagenome assembly CAEZVC01 (sample SAMEA6813845, study PRJEB35770) | uncultured Microthrixaceae bacterium | biome: Freshwater; feature: Freshwater reservoir; material: water | place: Czech Republic | collected 2017-05-23 | depth 0.5m m
ACGCGCCTCACGGTGTTCGCGTGGCTCTGGGCAGTCGCCGTGGTTTTGCATTTGCTCTATTTGAGCAACTCGTACGCCGCGTTCAGTTCGTTGAGTGCGGACCATGTCGTGCACCTGCTGCTCGGCATCGCAGCCCTGGCGCTTTTGGTTCGGCCTCGCTCCTTGGCCTTACTTGCTGCCGTTTGTGCTCTCACTCCCGTCACCGCGTGGTTCGAAGCTCCCCGACTCGGTAACCACTGGCTCCTCGCCTCTCTCGTCGCCGTCGTATTCATTAGCGCGATGGCGATCGGCGCGCTCTCAAAGACCCGTGATATTTCAGGAGCCGTGCTTCGCGATGCACTCCCTGCTGCACGTCTCATCTTTCTTGTCGTCTACGGATTCTGCGCGTTCGCCAAATTCAACTCATCGTTCGTCGATCCAACGGCGAGTTGCGCGAACTTCTATCTCAACGAAGTCGCCCGTTCTGTCGGCCTCTCCCAGTTCAATTCCATAGGAACAAGCGGGTGGATGCACCTCGTGCCCTGGATCGCAATGGCGATTGAGACCGGCGTCGTCGTCCTCCTTCTTGTTCGTCACACCAGGGTGCTCGGTGTCATCGTGGCGTTGGTCTTCCACGGCATCATCGCTTTCGATACGGCTCACGCGTTTTCCGACTTCTCGAGTGTCATCGCTGCGCTAGCAATTCTGTTTCTGCCGGACACGTTTTTTCTGTCGTTCACTCCGTGGCTTCGAAAACCAGGTCTACATATCGCAGGACTTTTCGTTGCGTTGGTGTCGGCGGTTCTCCTTGTTTGGCAGTCCACCGATAGCGGTCGTCTTTCCGTGTCAACACTCGGCCACGGTCGCGATTGGCTTTGGTGGATTGTTTGGGCGGTACTTACTGCTGCAGTCATCGGTTGGTCGGTGCGCACTCACATGTTGCGTTCAGATATCGAACTCCTACCGGCCCACAAGACAATGCTTGTGTTGCCGGCGCTTGCCTTCCTCATCGGTTGTGGTCCCTATCTCGAACTTCGCGTCGGAACCTCGTGGAACATGTACGCAAACCTGCAGACCGCAAACGGCTCGTCGAACAGTTTCGTGATCCCCGTGACCGCCGAGTTCACCAATTATCAGAACGATCGGGTGCGGATCACTGCTACCAAGGACAGCGGACTGCAGCAGTACATCGATTCGGGGTACGAGCTGCCGTTTGTGAACCTTCGGGGCTACACCTCAACCCATTACGACACTTCAATCACCTACGAACGCAACGGAATGACAACGACGGTGGAGCACACTCGCGATGATCCGACGCTCGGCCGCGAACTTCCTTGGTGGGAGCGCAAAGTGATCGTGTTCCGCGCACTCGACGCGACTGAGCCCGTCGCTTGCCAGAACACGATGTTGTCGGCTCGTTGAGCCCCGACAGTCAGCTGCAGTGAATCCGCCTCTATCGTGGGAAGGGCATGAGTGACGTTCCCTTGAGTCCCGGATGGTGGCAGGCCGGAGATGGCCGTTGGTATCCGCCACCACCAGGCCTCACTGATGAAATGCCTGCACGCGCACCGACGCCTGCTCCTGATCATCCTCCGTATGCCTTCGATGCCAGCGAACCGCGTCCGTCCACTCCCCTCGCACCAACTCCGCCACGCCAACGTTCGCGACGACGTTCGCTCATCATCGCTGGCGTGGCCGCGATCATTGTTGGTGCACTCATCTTGAGCATTGGCATCGCGATCCTTCCGCACTCAACCAACACTGCTTCGTCGAGTGACCCCGCCTACCAAATGGCAGTCGAGGACCTTCTTCAGTCAGAACTCACGAACCTGATTTTCTTAGAGACGTTCTGGGATGGCTACAGCAACTTTCAAGACGAGATGAAGAACGCTTCGAACTCTGAGCGAAGGGCGATTTTGGAGCGATGGCTCAGCGAGAGCCAAACAGAAGTCGATCAGTTTCAGATCGATCTCCAACAGATTGAAGACGACTACACCGCGCGCTCCTATAAAGATGGTTCCGTCGCTGATTCCATTCGAGATCTCGCCATGAACCATTACAAAACCTGGCAGAACTGGGCTTCACAGATCATGCTCATAGCTGTTGACTGGCAGAAAGATCGCACCTCGACCCTCAGCCTTTATGGCTACGTAACCGAGGTGCAACCAGCACTCGACATTGCGATCGAAACAACGTTTAAAGCGCTTTGCTCAACACTGACGACAACGCAACCGACCGATGGTTCCTATACAAAGACCATTGACGATATTTGCCCAAATTCATGAGCGATCAACACACAAACATCAGCGAAAGCAACAACGGCGTACCTGATTCGACCTCGGTCGACGGAAATGGCCCGTGTATGGCGTGTGGTTTACCAAACGCTCGAAGTTGGGAAACTCCTGACGGTCCGGCGCGACTTTGTCCGCCTTGCGCAACGCTCAATGGCATTGGTTGTCCGCAAGGCAAAGGGGCGTTTAGTGCGTCCCTGCGCTGGAACCAAGACTCACTTCGATGACTTGGCCAGTCATGCTGCTCGCGGCATCGGCGGCCACGAATAACACTGCCCGCGACACTTCCTCGGGTTCCATCCAGGCAACGCCGAGTCGGTTCATTGCCTGATAGCGCGGCGTGACGTCTTCACGGGTCGGCGCATCCATGTCAGGGCAAAAGAGTTTGTACATCGCTTCGTTGTGCAACATCGCAGTGTCGACTGCGGCTGGGGCTATGGCGTTAACGGTGATTCCCTTGTTGGCAACTTCCATCGCTAGCGACTTCACCATTCCAATGACTCCCCATTTCGCGGCCACGTAGTGCGCGAGGTTTGCGTTACCCATGCGGCCAGCCATCGATGAAGTGGCAATGATGCGTCCATATCGACGCTCGAGCATGTGGGGCAGAACGGCGCGAATGGTTTTGAACGTGCCGGTGAGGTCGACATCGATCATGTCGTTCCATGTGTCGTCATCGAGTTCGTGAAACTTTCCGTACCCGGTCACGCCGGCGTTCGCCACGCAGATGTCGATCTGACCGAACGCTTCGATGCCGGCTTCGACCACCAGCCCGATGCCAGCCGTATCGCGAATATCGGCAGACATCGACAAACAGCGCTGACCAGTTGCTTCTACGAGCGAAACCGTCTCGGCCAGTTCGGCAGCGGTTCCTAAGGGATAGGGAACGGTGCCGATATCGGCACAGAGATCGGTGACGATGAGATCGGCCCCTTCGTTGGCTAAGGCAATGGCATGAGCCCTTCCCTGACCCCGAGCTGCACCGGTTACAAGGGCGACCCGTCCCTCAACTGCTCCCATGACTCCCCCTTCACCCCCAGCGAGAACTTCCTTGGCCGACGCTACCGGTCCACGGCCTAGCATCGCTCCCGCACCAGCAGACCAGCGGTCTGTTCAGATTCAGGGGGAACGAAATGCCAGTTGCAGGACAACGCGATCCAGACGAGATCCGAGGCGCACTCACTGAGTGGATGGCTCGACAAATGCCCGAGGCCACTGACGTCACCATTACGAATCTCGTTGTCCCGCAATCAAGTGGTTTCTCAAATGAAACGTTCCTTCTCGACGCAAGCTGGGTCGAAGGCGGCAAAAAGGTCGATGCCGAACTCGTCCTGCGCAGTCAGCCAGTGATGAGTTTGTTGTTCCCCGAGATTGATCTCGTTACACAGCAATACCTCTCGATGAAGCTGCTCGGTGAGCATTCAAACGTTCCTGTTCCCAACACGCGTTGGGCCGAACGCGACACTTCCATCATTGGTGGCCCGTTCTTCATGATGGATCGTTTGAATGGTGTCGTTCCTGGTGATGCTCCGCCGTATACCGAATCGGGTTTCGTCGTCGATATGACCGACGAACAGCGCGCACGTTGGGCCCACAACGGTGTCGAAGCGCTCACGCGTGTCGGCCGAGTCGATTGGAAAGCTGCAGGGTTCGACCACCTTGATCAAAAGCACCACGGCAAACTCGGGCCCGAACAACGTCGCGGGTATTTCCAGAACTACAAGAACTGGGCGATGAAGGGCGAAGCGCACGCCGTCATTGATCCGGCATGGGATTGGCTCGTTGCTAACTGGCCCGACGATGGCGAGCACATCGAATTGTGCTGGGGCGATTCACGTCCGGGTAATCAGATGTACGGCGGTCCCGACAACACCGAAGTCATCGGCGTGTTCGATTGGGAAATGGTGTCGCTCGGCAATAGCGAAAGCGATCTTGGTTGGTGGGTGTTCTTGCAGCAGTTCTCGATCGAAAGCGCGGGCGCAACGTTGCTGCCCGGAATGCTTGATCGCGCGCAGACCATTGCGCTGTGGGAAGAACTCATGGGTCGCCCTGCGACACACGTCGACTTCTACGAGATCCTCGCCGGATTCCAGTTCGCTCTCGTCATGGTGAAGTTGGCCGAAATGTACGTCGCTGAATCAGGTGATCCCGCGATCGGTGCCATGGCCCTCTACAACCCCGTCACCGCAATTACTGCTCGCCTTCTCGGCATTGAAGTTCCTGGCTTGGCCGACGTACTCAAGCGCTCGTAACGCTCGAGCTCAACCAGCAATCACTCGGGCAGCGATGCCTTCAAACTCAACGACATCGCCAGCGCGCAACTGACGCCCACGGCGAATCTCAACCTCACCATTCACCGTGATCTCGCCCTCGGCGAGCAAAAATTTCGCGTCGGAACCCGAATCGACGAGGTTCGCCAACTTCAGAAACTGCCCGAGCCGAATGGTGTCAGTGCGGATTTCGATCTCGTGCATGTTCCTAGTCTCGCCGAATTTTTCGCGCCAATGATCCAAGGAATCGCAGTGGCCGAGTAATGCGCATTGAGCGGCTCGCCATGAGTCGCGAGATGGCATCCTGTGAGTCCATCTGACACTGCTCGATCTCTAGATCGCGCTCGTGCACTTGGACTTCAAGGGCTACTGCCTGACTCTGAATGTTCAGAAAGTGTTGGTAGTGCTCTGCAACAGATTGCTCAAGCGCCGAAATCATGTCTCTCGTTCCACCGATGTATCTCTCTGCATACTGCGCAAAGTCAACGACCATCACACTGGCCTCGCGACTAACGATCTCCTTCGTCGACTCGGACGTCTTCTCGGGTTCCGACAAACGCACGACTCCATGCTTGGTCTCAAATCGTTCCGTATTTCGCTCGAAGAGGAAACGAGCAAAGAGGCTCGGAGTCGATCCGTTTCGCTCGTGAGCGATGACCGCGTTTGATTCGAGAACCACAGTCATTCCCTTACGCGTCACTCGATACCCGAAGTCAACATCTGAATGCATGAGTGGGTAAAAGGCCGGATCCATTCCGCCAACGGCGTCCCACGCATCGCATCGAACCAGAGCGCCACTTAGCGATACCCAATCGAGATGTACTTCAAGATCGAGCGCTTCCGGGGCAACGTCTTCGAACGGATACCACCGATCCAATATTCCGTCAGGCTTCACCGTTCCTGCGCGACTTTTCGCCGGAATGATGCCCTGTTCATTCAAAACGACTGGTGAAACAATTGCTGGATGATCCGAACGATCTTGGCGCTCCATCAGTGCGCATAGACAAGTTGGTGGAACGGTCATGTCATCTTGAATAATCCACAAACTCGGCGCAGTTACGGAATCACGAGCGAAGTTCATCCCACCGGGCAAACCGAGGTTCAGGCCTGGCTCAAGAATCGTGGCCGGTCCAAGGTCAACACGTTCCACCCGTGGATCGTTCCAGACAACCACGATGGCAAGGCGCCCGTCGATCTCAGACGCACACACCGAATTGATGCACGCGCGGAGCCGCGGCAAATTCCCAGCAAGTGTCGGAACAACTGCAACGACGTCTGGATTGTCTTCAAGCGCAACGATCATTGTCAGTCGGTGCTCGGCCGACGCAGTTGTTGACGTGGAAAGTACTTCTCGATGTCAACTGGAATGCTGTCTGAATACCAAGGCATCGTGAGGCGATCCGGCGCATCGTAGTTGTAGGGCTGTGAAGGAAAATTCACCAGCATCGTTTCTTCCGCCGCGACGTTCACACTGAGATGCCACACACCAGCGGGTATGAGCAGCTGGCGTATACCTTGCGGCGAAAGCGACACTTCCTGCACTTGCTGATAGGTCGGCGAATCGAATCGAGCGTCGTAGAGCACAGTCATCATTTCGCCAGAAATCAGGTTGTAGCGGTCGTCCTTATGCTCGTGCACACCCCAGCCCTTCAAGGTGCCGGGACGGATTGTGAACACGTAACTGGCGATGACTGGATCGTTCCAAAATTCAGGGTCGCGCTCGATATTGATGAGTTCATAGACACGACCGCGATGGTCGACATGTGAAACGACAGTTCGCGTGAGGACCCCATCGATGGTGCCTTTCACGCTGGCCCCCGAAGAATCAATCGTGGGACCATCGGCAATCGCTCCAAACTTCTCGAACTCAGCCATGACCGCTTTCTCTCTTTCACTCTCCAGCAACCGGCGAGGTCCGTCGAATGCGAACCTACTCCTGTTCTGATTCAGGCAATTCTTGAAATCGCTCCTTGGCCGCCCAACACCTGATGCCTTCCGCCTACGCTGCGGTCCTCATCTCGTCTTTCAGGGGGACCCCATGGACAGCAGCGAAGCCCGCAATAAAGAGGTCGTCGAGAACTATTGGTACGCCCATTTCGAGCGGGACTGGGATGCCATGGCCACTTTCTTCACTGAAGATTGCCACTACACCGACGTCGGCATGGACCCAGTGGGAGCCATCGGAGGCGCCGCCATCGTTCGTCGCCTCAAGATCGGCATCGAACCGCTGCAGGGCTACTTCCACTTCCCCAAACACATCATTGCCCAGGGCAACATCGTGATTTGGGAACACATGGAGCGCTGGATGTTCCATACCGGTGAAGTCATCGACCATCCTTTCGTGACCGTGATGGAAGTTCGCGACGGCAAGATCAGCCGCTGGCACGACTATTCACATATCGGTCACCTGATCGACAACGCACCGCAGTGGTGGCTCGATCACATCATCACCGCCTCGGCCGAACCAGCCTGAATTCCTCGCTAAACGGCCGACCGAGGCGTTCTCGTTGGCTCAATTTGTGCGCATTCGGATCAATTTCCGTCCCCGATGTGCAAACAGGGTCCCGGCCGAACTAAGAACCTTGTCGGACACTTCTAGGGGGCCGTCGGTGGACGACCGGGCTTCCTGATCGACGGGCCGTTCTGCTTCCGTCATGTCCTGACAATTCGCCTCAACCTTTCCGGAGAGTCACACTCCATGACAACGACGACCGAAGAAGAAGAACTGCTCGGTGTTGTACTTACACCTCGACAGATCTGGGAACTTCTCGACCTTCTCAATGATGCGCCCGGCGATGCCGACGAAGACGTTCTCGACGCGGTAGCCAACAAGTTGCGTTCACCTCGGGTATTCACCCGCGTCAGCGCTGCTCGTTACCAGGGCCGACTTCTTGCACTCACGCCCGACGAGCATCGTGCGCTTGTCGATCTTGTTGAAAACGACAACACGCCATCTGATGACATCATCAGTGTTGTGGGTGCTCGTCTTGTTGGGCTTGTGCCTGATCGAACTCGCACCGGAAAGATCCGCGACTAATCCATTCGTTCATCGAACGGATCTCTACTGTTCCGGGGGGAACCATGACTGAGCTTGTGCTTGACGCTCATCGCCAGCGAAATTTCGATGCCGTGCAACGAGTCTTCGCTGCTGTAAGTGCGGGCGATGCCGATGCCCAGATCACCAACTACACCGAGGACATCGCCCTCGAGTTCCCGTATACCGACCCTCCCACTGTCGTAAGCGGCCGAACTGCAGTTCACGAACGCCTAAAGAGCGCGTTTAAGGCGTTTCAGATTGATCTCACCATTGGCGAGGTGCACCACGGTCTGGATCCTGATGAACTCATCATCGAGTTCACTGGTGCAGGTTCGTACTTGCCAAACAATGCTCCGTACGTGAATCGCTACATCGCAGTGTTCGGTTTTCGCGACGGATTGATTTATCGCCAGCGCGAATACTTTGACCCAACTCAGGCCGGGAAATCAGCAAACGCATAGGTTGCGAGGCTCGGCAAACTGTCTCGGATTTCTTCAGCTAGCGATCGATTTCTTGAACAATCGAAGATCGTTGATGAACGCTTCAGGACGCTCGAACGCAGCGAAATGTCCGCCGCGTTCCTGTTCGGTCCAGTGAACGATGTTGTATTTCTTCTCGGCCCACGCGCGTGGCGTTTGCAACAGTTCATAGGGGTACTGCGCGTGCCCGGTCGGGACCTCA
>CAEZVC010000094.1_pt1 | contig 7790 bp, 7 predicted proteins | sample 7264641 | NCBI WGS metagenome assembly CAEZVC01 (sample SAMEA6813845, study PRJEB35770) | uncultured Microthrixaceae bacterium | biome: Freshwater; feature: Freshwater reservoir; material: water | place: Czech Republic | collected 2017-05-23 | depth 0.5m m
ACTCGATCTCGCCGTCGACTTCGGCGTACAGATCGCCCACAGCGCGGTTCGTACCTATGTCATGGGTGAGCGCGGCGCACGAAACGAGGCCGCCTCGTCCGAGGACATCGATCTCATGGGCAAGTACGTCACCGAAGCTGTCGAAGCCGGCGCTCTCGGCTTCTCCACTTCACGCACACTCGGCCATCGCGCCATGAATGGTGAACCGGTTCCCGGCACCTTCGCTGCCGAAGATGAACTCTTCGGCCTTGGTCGCGCAATGGCTCGCGGCGGCGCTTCCGTATTTGAGCTCGCCCCCATGGGTGCCGCGGGCGAAGACATCATCGCTCCGAAAACTGAAGTCGAGTGGATGAAGCGTCTCGCTGCTGACATCGACTGCCCAGTTTCGTTCGCTCTCATTCAGGTAGACGCCGCTCCCGATCTGTGGCGCGAAATCATGGCCGAGTCGCTTGCTGCTCATGACGCTGGCGCACCGATTTACCCGCAAGTTGCCGCACGCCCATTCGGCATGCTGCTCGGCTTCCCCGGACACCATGCCTTCTCAAAGCGTCCTACCTATGTCGAATTACGGGCAAAGTTGTCTCACGAGGAACTCGCCGCCGAGCTTCTGAAGCCCGCGGTGAAGGCAAAAATCCTTTCCGAGACCGACCTTCCTTCCGACCCCAATGTTTTGTTCGACGGAATGAACGCACTCGCTCAGGGAATGGTCGATCGCACGTACTCGCTTGGCTCTCCAGTTGATTACGAACCAACCCCCGACAAAACCATTGCGGCAATCGCAAAGGTTCAAGGACGCGATCCGCTCGAGGTGTTGTACGACACATACAGCGAACACAACGCTGGGGCAATGTCGATGGTGCCGTTCTTCAATTATTCAGAGGGCAATCAAGACGCCGTGCGCGAAATGTTGCTCCACCCCGCGGGTGTTGCCGGCCTTTCTGATGGCGGCGCTCACTGCGCAATGATTTGCGACGCCTCCTACCCCACCTACCTCCTCTCTTTCTGGGCAAAGGAAGGTGGACGCACCCGCGGACCAGGCCTTCCAATTGAGTACGTGGTCAAAAAGCAGTCACTCGACACCGCGACCCTCTACGGCCTCAACGACCGCGGCGTGATCGCTGAAGGCAAAAAGGGCGATATCAACATCATCGACATGAACCGCATCGAGGTTGGTCGGCCCCATATGGCCTATGACCTTCCCGCCGGCGGCAAGCGCTTGCTCCAAGGAGCAACCGGCTATGTCAACACCATCGTGAGTGGTGTCGTCACCCGCCGCAATGGCGTCGACACTGGTGCACGACCTGGTCGCCTCGTCCGCGGTCAGCGATAACTCGCAGCGCTCGCAACAGTTCTGAAACCAACCACACCCTCACGGAGAAATACATGTCTTCATCACTCGCAGGTCGCACCGCAATCGTCACCGGCGGCGGCACTGGTATCGGCGCAGCGTGCGCAACACGTCTCGCTGGAGATGGAATGAACGTCACGATTTGTGGCCGCACTGAAAGCAAACTCACCGACGTTGTGGCCCGCATCAAAGCCAGCGGTGCATCTGGTGAGATCCGTCATCAGGTCACCGACGTCACGGTTGAGAGCGATGTTGCAGCACTTGTAGCCGGCCACGTCGATGCATTCGGTCGTCTCGATGGTTTCGTTGCGAATGCCGGTGGTGGCGGCGGAATGGGTCCGTACCACTTGCTCGACACCGAAGAATTCATTCGTGTCCTTCACCTCAATGTTCTCGGCACAATGCTGTCGGTAAAGCACTCAGTTCCTCACCTTGTCGCTGCTGGCGGCGGATCATTCGTCGGCATGTCGTCACTTGCCGGACACAAGACTCACGTCATGTTTGGCGCCTATTGCGTCGCTAAAGCAGGCATCGAAGAAATGATGAAGAACGCCGCCGACGAGTTCGGCGAAGTGAAAGTTCGCTTCAACGCCATTCGCCCCGGTTTCATCTCCACCGAAATCATGGAAGGGATCCCGCGCGAATCGGCGGTGTACGACTCCTACATCGTCAACACACCTCTCGACGATGTCGGCGAACCCGAAGACGTCGCCAATCTCGCCCGTTTCCTTCTCAGCGATGAAGCGCGCTGGATTACCGGTACCGCAATCAACTGCGATGGCGGACATCACTTGCGCCGAGGCCCCGATTTCCGTTCGTTCATCGAACCCGCCATTGGCCACGACGCACTCGTTGCCAAAAAGCCCGTCGGCGCCTGAGTCCGAGTTGAAACTCGGTCTCTACTTCGACCTGCGCAATCCAGAGCCATGGGCCCGCCCATGGCCTGAGGTGTACGGACGTGCACTTGATCTTGTTGTCGAGGCCGAACAACTGGGCGCAGCATCAGTGTGGTTCTCCGAGCACCACCTCTTCGCGGATGGCTATTTGCCGCAGCCATTGACCTTTGCTGCAGCCGCAGCGGCAAGAACCTCACGAGTCCGAATCGGTACGGCTGTCCTTTTGGCCGCCCTTCGACCAGCATCCCTGGTGGCCGAAGAGGTTGCGGTCATTGATCAGTTAGCGAACGGTCGACTCGAACTCGGAATCGGAGCGGGTTACAGCGTTCCGGAATATGAGCTCTACAACACCGACATCTCCAAGCGTTACGGGCTCACCGACGCGGCAGTTACAGAAATCCGCCGACTCCTTGACGACGGCATCGTTACTCCCCCCGCTGCACAGAACCCGTTTCCGATCTGGCTTGGCTACCAGGGGCCACAGGGCGCCAAGCGCGCTGGTCGACTCGGTGTTGGCCTGTTGAGTCTCGATCGGGCACTGCTTGAGCCCTACCGAGAAGGTCTCGTCGAGGGCGGACACAGTCCTGCAGTTGCCCGCACTGGTGGCATGCTCGACATCATCGTCGCCGATGACCCCGAAGCAGCATTCGAACGCATCCTCCCCCACTACGCACACCAATTGAACTCCTACCGTGCCGCCGCCGCTGCTGGCTCGGGTCGCGATGCGCCGAAGGAGATCACCATCGAGAAATTGCGAGGTGGCGCGGCGAAGACGGGTCAGATTCCCGGACTTCGTGTGCTCACCCCAGCCGATTCCATCGCAGCAATCAAGGAAGCAACGAACGGTTCACCGGTGGAACACGTGTATCTGTGGGCCAGCGTCGCCGGCATGCCCGACGAACTCGTCGAACGTCACGTGGAACTCACCTGCACGCGGGTTGCCCCCTACCTCTAATTCGCAACGAGCGAATCAATCGGTCTCAGGGAGTGGCGGCAAGAGACCAAGGTTGCGAGCGATCGCTTGAGCCTCGTGATAGCTACCGTTCTTCTCTGTTGTCGCACCCTTCGTGGCTAACCAAACAATCGCTTCACCGACGATCGAAGGCTCAACGCCACGTGCAGCTATCTCGCCGAGTTCGGTGACCATCTTCGTGCGTTCTGTCGCCACGAATCCTGGATCAACGGTGAACGCAATAATTCCTTGATCGCCATATTCAAAGGCCAACCGATCAGCAGCACGATGAAAGCCCGCCTTCGATGCGCAGTAGGCCAATTGCGGACCGCCCTGGCCGATTGGGAACTTCAACTTCCACTTTCCCGAACCGGAACCAATATTGATAACGGTTCCACCACCTCGCGTGATCATGTGCGCAACCTGCGGTTGCAGCAGCAATAACTGAGCGGTGAGGTCGCCCCACATCTGATTGATGAGATCTTCTGGATCGGTATCGAGGAAATACTTGGGCCCGCCGCCACTCACAAAGATCGCATTGTTCACAACAACATCAAGATGTCCGAGCCCAGAAATTGCTGACTCGACTGCAGGTACGAGTGCATCACGATCGAGAAGATCAAGCGGAATCTGGACCGCACGTCGACCAAGCGATTCGATCTCGGCTGCGGTCGACGCCAAACTTCCCGGCAGTACCATGCCGTCATCAGTCAACGAAGTGGGATCGCCATCGATAACTGTTCGAGCGGTAATCGCAACATCGAAACCTGCCTGCGCCAGGGCAATCGCAGTTGCGCGACCAATGCCCCTACTCGCACCGGTAACGAGTGCAGTTTGATTTTCAGCCCTCATGACGGAGCGGTCCAGAGCGTTTGGCCTCGCGCTTCGCGGAACAGGCGACGAGCATCAGGGAATGAGTGATTGTCGTGGTCCTCGCCCCAGGTGGAGATGCCATCGAACGACCAGCGGGTCAAGCAATTGATGGTGTACAAGTTCGGATTAATCAAAAATCCAAGAGAGTTTGTGGTCTCACCGCGAGCACTAAACGAACGACCACGTTCATCGACACCATCGAGTTCCACCACAAGCGGGAAGCCTTCCCGATCGCGTTCAATGACCCGGCGTTCGCCGCTTTTCAACTTCGCCCACTCCCCATCGACCATGTACGAACCGTGGATAGCGATAGCACCGTTGCCGAAATCCATCGTGATCGCGTGAAACGCGTGTCTGTCTGATGCAGTCGCGTAGCTATAACCACCCCGCATCGTCGCGCCGCCATGAATTCCCTGACCAAACTGCGGTCGCGGCCCCCACGAACGATCGCGGAACCCGTAGGCGTCAACAGCAATCGTTTCACCGTGCAGAACAACCGCGCCCTGATAGCGACACGGCTGGTCTACGTGGGATTCACCCAACATGTTGGGCGCCACGATGCCCGTGACCGTGAGGTCGACATGGATTTCATCGCCGCCGTCGGGATCGTCGTAGCGAACACGCCATTTCTTCTGCGGCTCGAGGCATTCGTAACGAATGCCATTAGCGAGCGTGAGATCGGTCAGTTGCTGATCCCCTAGTGGGAGGTGCCAGAACTGCTTTGCATACACACAGGTTTCGGGCCGTTCATTCCGACCATCCCAAAAAAATGCACCGCCAGCAGCGACACCCTGATTCGTCTTGAAATACGGGTAAAGCTGGCCCGACAAATTGCGCTCCGGAACAGCAAACGTGAACCAGCAAGTTTCTGTCCACTCAGGGTCGCCAGTTGTCGGCGGGTGAAATTCATCTTCGGGATGCATGGCGATCAACTAAACGCCAGACCCGTAACCATGGCCGAGCTCAAACCACTATCGACATGCAGATTCTCGCCGTTAATGAACGCAGCCGCATCGCTACCCATAAACGCAAGTGAAGGAGCAATATCGGTAGCAACGGCCATTCGACCATTGCCCTGAACGCCCACCGCCCAGTTGATGGCGTCTTCGCCCATCGACACTTTGAAATCCGCCATCAGTGGCGTGTCAACGGGAGCGGGACAAATGCTGTTAATGCGAATGCCATTTCGAATTGCCGAATACGAACGACGCATTGTGTACACCTGCATGCACATCTTTGAAAAGGCATACACGTCGTTGACGACCTCGGGGTGCCCTTCGCACCAATCAAGGAACGCGTCCCAGTCAGCGATTTCTAGAAGCTCGGTGATTTCAGCGACCTGAGCGGGCCAACCGTTTCCTGCCATCGAAGCGGTGTACACAATTGTTCCGCCCTTGGTGATGCGATCAATAAGTCCGTCGGTGAGCCGGCGCGATGCGGCGACATTGACTGCCATGCAGGTGCGAACCCCAGCGTTCGCAGCTACACCTGCATTCGAGAACACCACGTCGATTGGTCCTTCAATCTGTGCGATTGCAGCATCGACGGATGCGGGGTCAGCGAGGTTGACTTCGATGAATGTGTCACATCGGCCGGTAGGGGCTTTTATGTCGAGAATGGTGAGATGTTCGACGCCGAGTTCGCCCAGCAGTTCAGCGAGTGCGGCACCAATACCGGTAGCGCCTCCCGTAAGAACGACGCGCTTACCGGCATAACTGAACAGATTTGTCATGGAACCAATCCCCCAAGATCACGGGCCGCCACCCAGCGGCCGTGGGATCGAACCTACGAGTGGGCCGGAAAAGTGTCAACATCGCTGCATGCAAATCCGCCGACTGACCCCTGCGCTCGGTGCCGAAATCACCGGCCTCGATCTCACCTCCGATTTCGACGACGCGACCCTCGATGCAGTGCATGACGCACTGGTTCAGAACCAGGTGCTCGTCATCCACGCCCCGGGGCTGACACCTGAGCAACACATGGCCCTCGGTCGCCGCATCGGCGAGATCGAAATCCATGCGTTCTTTCCCAACCTTGGGCCCGGACTCGAACACGTCAGCGTCCTCGATTCCGATGAGGGAAACACCGCCTCGATGTGGCATACCGACGAAACCTTTCTTCCTCATCCGCCGATGGGAACGCTCACTCAGGCCAAGACATTGCCCGAGGTTGGTGGCGACACGATGTTTGCTTCAACATCCGCTGCATACGACGCGCTGTCACCCAACATGAAGCTCTATCTTGACGGCCTCACTGCTCTTCACGATCTGAGCCGGACGACTGAGCTTCGCTACCGCTTTGGCGGAGCTTCACCGCAGCAATACGCCGATGCAATCGCCCAGGACCGCCGCACCGCTCACCCCGTAGTGCGGGTGCATCCGGAAACTGGCGCCAAGGGTCTGTTTGTCAACCCGACCTATACCCGTCACATCGTTGGCCTTCCGCCCGATGAGAGCGACGCGATCTTGGCGTTCCTCTTTCAGCATTCAGTCAAGGAACACTTCACCTATCGCCACCACTGGCGAGAAGGCGACCTGCTCATGTGGGACAACCGCTCAACGATGCACCGCGTACTCAATGATTTCCCCGGCCGCCGCCTCATGTACAGGGTGTCAGTGGTCGGTGCCGCCGCACGCTGACCACGCGTCATACGCCATTTCAAACGGCTAGTTTCAATCCCACTAGGGGGCGTTTCGCCCGCGTTCGAAAGCGAAGGAAAACATGGCATACCCACTCGATCCCGGCGGCCTCCACGACTATCCGATGAAGGTCGGATCCATGTTGCTCACGATGGTTGACCCCAACCCTGGTTTCGAATCTGCGTACAACCGCTGGTACGAGCGAGATCACTTTTACGCAGGATGCATGGTGGCCCCGCATCAGATGTCAGGTTCACGCTGGGTTGCCACGCGAAGCCTTAAAGATCTTCGCTGGCCCGAAGGCGACACCGCCGTCGCCAACCCCACTGATTCAGGTTCGTATGTGGCGATCTACTGGATCGAAGGTGGACACCACGACGATTGGAACAACTGGAGCACCGAGCGCGTCACATGGCTCTACACCAATAACCGAGGTTTTCCCGAACGCAAGCACACCCATACGAACCTTTTCGACTTCATTGGTTCGGCAAATCGCGATGCCGATGGCGTTCCGGTCGATGTTGCTCTCGACAGCGCGTACGACGGCATTTTCAACGTGTTCTTCGATGCACGCGACGGCCACACGGCGAAGAGCGTTCACGCCGACATCGAGAAGTCGGGCATTTACGCCGATCTCATGAATGGTTCCGACATTGAACTGGTGTCTTCTTGGCAGCCAGTGGCAACGCCAGCCGCCGATCAGCCCATGGACCTAGGTTCACCAGCGGGCGGCACCGAACGGCTTGTTCAGGTCATTTTCGTACGCGGCGATGTCACCAAAGCTACGAAACGCATGAAGGCCTACACCGATGCCGTCGAAGCCGCTGGCCTCGCCGATGTGCATCTCGTGGCACCTTTCTTCCGCACCGTGGTTGGCACCGATACCTACGCCAACGAACTGTGGTGAGAGGCGAAGCCCGTCGACTGATGACCCCGATTCCCATCGCATGAAACCCGAGCAGGTTGCCGAGGCTGTTCCCACCATTGCATTACAAACGTGGATAACCGCCAACGTTGCGAGTGCGCAGGGTCCGGTCACGGTTTCGCATCTCTCAGGAGGTTCTTCGAACCTCACGTTCCGA
>CAEZVC010000122.1_pt1 | contig 6549 bp, 5 predicted proteins | sample 7264641 | NCBI WGS metagenome assembly CAEZVC01 (sample SAMEA6813845, study PRJEB35770) | uncultured Microthrixaceae bacterium | biome: Freshwater; feature: Freshwater reservoir; material: water | place: Czech Republic | collected 2017-05-23 | depth 0.5m m
GCTGCAGTCGCCGATCTTGAAGCTCGAGCGGCCATCAAATCGTTTGGCGAGTTTTGACGACACCCAACGAGGGGTCCGCGGTAACGTTTGCCATGTCATCTTCGGTAGCTGGGGTCCGTGCAGCAATCGATCATCCTGTCGTCGATGCCGACGGGCATGTGGTCGAATCGCTGCCGGTTCTTGTCGAGTACATCGCCAAAGTCGCTGGTTCCGATGTGGCATCAGGTTTCTCGGCTATTTCCCCGTCGTTCACAACGCGATCAAGCGACACTGCGGAAATCAAGACACGCGGACGGATTCCCCGACCGGGGGTATGGATGACTCCGTGGTGGGCGTTGCCGGGGAATGCCCTTGATCGGGCTACTGGTTTTATGCCTGGGCTGCTCTATGAGCGACTCGATGAAATCGGTATCGACTTTTCGATTTTGTATCCAAGTGCCGCGCTTGCATGCATCGGTCATCCAGACGATGCATTGCGCATTGGGGCGTGCATGGGACTGAACACCTACCTCGCCGACCTACTTGATGGCTTTGAAGACCGACTGACTGCTGCGGCTGCAATTCCCACCGGCACCCCGGACGAAGCCATCGCAGCACTCGACCATGCCGTTCTGACTTTGGGTTTCAAAGTCGTCATGCTCAACAACATGGTGGTGCGTGCACCATCGGAGAATGCCCCAGGGCATATTGATTTGCTCGCTCTAGATAGCGATCACGATTACGACCCGGTCTGGCAGCGGTGCGTTGACCTTGGAGTTGCGGTCACGGTGCATTCTCCAGCGCAAGGCCACGGCTTACGAACTTCGTCATCGCGTTACATGTACAACCACATCGGAAATTTCGGCGCTGCCGGCGACGCGTTTGCGAAGGCACTTTTCTTCGGTGGAGTAAGCCACAGGTTCCCGGCGCTCTCATTTGCCTTCTTGGAAGGCGGAGTTGCCACAGGCGTCCAGTTGCTCTGTGATCTCGTTGATCGCTGGCAGAAACGAGGCGGAGCAGCAATTGGCCAGTATGACCCGACGAATCTTGATCACGAAGTGTGGAATCAATTATTCGATACCTATGGAGGTAAGCGGTTTGCTGATCCGCTGGTGCGTGAAGCAATGCTTTCGCAGAGCGATAACCCCCCAATCGAGCTCGATGATTTTCGCGAGTGCGGTGTTTCATCAGCCAGCGACATCGTGAACCAATTCGACCAATTCTATTTCGGCTGTGAAGCCGACGATCGGACAATTGCATGGGCATTCGCCGACGATGTCAATCCATGCAGCGCGCGCTTGAAGCCAATTCTTGGTTCAGACCTTGGGCATTGGGATGTTCAGGACATGACGGAGGTACTTCCCGAGGCCTACGAACTCGTGGAACATGGGGTCCTCGATCATGCAGATTTTCGTGAATTAGTTTGCGATAACACCATCAAGTTGCACGGTTCGATGAATCCAAACTTTTTCGACGGCACACGCGTCGAGAGCTATGCCCGCTCGCTACTTTCGGAGCGAAGCAAGTAGTTTGGAGTTAGAACCAACTGATGTCGCTCGCCGTCAACGTCGGAAGCGACTCGAAATGTGATGTTGCCGGATGATGATCTCTGCTCGTCGTTGCTCAGTCGTAAAAGGCTTGGTGTCTGGATGGAGAGCTTCGGCGAGGTCTGCGAGTTGCACGACGCGACCTGAGGGGACTGGCGATGTCGTCGTTCGAATAAATCGGTACGTAACCATTGTGTCGTGAAGCCCCGAGGTGTCGAGCCAGTTGGCCACGCCTGGATCAGTATGAGAAACAACGATCCGGAATCGACCATCGGCATCGATTGTGAGTTGCGTGCCATTGCGGCTGCATGTCCGAGTGGCGATATCAAGCGACTCGAACCATCCACCGTTGTAGAGCAGGAAGTTCCATGTCCATGCATCGGGCGCTTCTCCTTCGATGACGAATGCTTCGTCGTCACCGATCGAGCAAAAACCTGATCCATAGGCGATATCGGTGGCACCGCCAAGCGCGGAACCCGCGGGCGTAATCGTGTTGATTTCCGACGAACTTCTGGCGTTGGTGACATAACTATTCCAGAAGCGCAGCGAAGATTCGATCCAAACCTGGGCAGTTTTGATGTTCTGCGCGATTTCTGAGTCAGTCAGTGGTGGTTTCGACTGCCCTTCGTTTCCGATTTTCTCAATTTGATAGTCACCCGGTTTCTCGATCGACCAATCGTTGAAATATTCGCGAATGCTCACGATGCGGGCGTTCGGATCGAGTGCCATCCAGTTAGCCGCATTGGTCGTATTGGTTGGGCTGAGAATGAGTTCGAAGTTTCCGTCTTCGTCGGTCACGAGTTGGTCATGCCAAAACTCGCCGTAGACGCCGAACTCTCCGAGTTGCATGTCGCCTTGATGAAGTGAGAAAAGGAATCCGTGCGTGTTGGCGCCGTTTCCTGTGATTCGGTATGCGTCAGTGTCGCTGATTGTCGCTCGTAGATAGCGGTTATCGACGTTCGGGCCACCCCATTTCGTGACATCATCGTCGTATCGGTAGAACGAAGGGAAATCTGGGTCGCTGAATTCCAAGGCCCATTGCAGGCCGAATGACGTGAGGCGCGCGAGGTATCGATATCCCTCAGCGGTTTCGCGTGGCCCAACTGGAAACGGTTCAGAAGCAAGTTCTTTCCCGAGTCGGTCGAGTGTTTGGGCAAAATCTTCCCAAGCCTGCGAAGCAAGACTGTCATTGTTCATTGGTTCAATCACACTGATCAGTTGGTGATGTTTTCTGGTTACGGTTCATCGGGGAGTCCATAAATAGTGCGGGCGCCAGCGCTCATGAATCCGACTGCGTCTTTTTTCGGCAGCGCTCGCAACATGTCGTAGGTGGCTCGATTTTGATCTCCGGCCACCCAAGTTGGTCCGTTGGCGAGATTGGCGAGTCCTTCGCGTGCGACGTCGTTCGGATCCATGCCAGGGAAATCGGCATTGCCAATTAGCGCACCGCTGCGTTCCATCGCCGGCGTGTGGGTGGCTCCAGCGACGAGAGCGAGGACATCGACTCCCATTGGTTTGAGCTCGGCCCAGAGGCCTTCGGCAAGGTTTACGTCGAATGCCTTTGTGGCCGAATAGGTGGCGGTTCGCGCCGAGCCGGAAACGGAGGAGACCGACGAGAGGAGGATGATTCCCCCTCGTCCGCGCTCACGCATCAGGCCGCCGAAATGGTGAGTGAGTTGCACGGGGCCGATGCAATTCAGACGGACGAGGCCGAGAGCCTTCTCGACCGGTTCATCATGGAAACGCACCGCACCATGAGTAGCGCCGGCGTTATAGACAACAAGCCCGACTTCAATGTCGGCGGTCGCTTCGGCGAGCCGATCGCACATATCGTCGCCGGTGAGATCAAGGGCTATTGGACGCGTCTGGATAGGGAACTCAGACTCCAACGAGGTGGCAAGCGCTGTCAGAGGGTCGGGTCGCCGTGCGACGAGTACGAGATTGATTCCGGCAGCAGCGATCTGTCGAGAAAATGATTCTCCGATTCCCTCTGAAGCTCCAGCCACAACAGCCCACGGCCCATAGTTCGAAGTGAATTCAGTCGTACTCACGGAACGATCGTCTCAGCGCTGCAGAGAAACGAAACGGAATTGTCGCGGTCGACGAAACGCGCTTCGTCTTCAGCCGCTTCAATCCCAAGTCGGCCATCGCCGATTCCCTCGAAGAACAAATCGAGAGACTCAATTGAAAGTTCACTCACACTGTCAACGACGGTCGTTCCTACGCCCAGGCGTTTGGCTGCTTCGGAGGACATTGCTGCGTCGACGTGAAACTGGGTATAGCCAGAAATGTTTGGGGTAATGAAGCCGAAGTTCGAATGATTGTGAAAGTAGTAGTCGATGTACGCGTCGTGTGTTGTTTGAGCCTTGCGGCGCATGAGATAGAGGTAGCGCAATGGTGGGGGAGTGCTCTGGATGAGTTTCTGCGGGGCGCCAACGAGTGCTGCCGAAAGATCAAGGTGGGAAAGATCAGCGACTCGGTCGCCGAAATCTTGGATCGCATTAAGGAATGAGCCGAGGCCCGAGATCGAGTCAGTTTCGATCTCGAGCACAACATCAAAGGGGCGACATAGGGGATTTGCTGCAGGGAAGGGGTCGTTGTCGACCTCGGTCAACAACGTGATCGAGACGTTTTCGCCGCAATCGGCGGCGAGTGCGATGTCGCGCACTCGAGCGGACAGCTGGTCGCGGCAACCGCCTCTGGCGGCGAGATGGATCTGGAGTCGGATGAGACTCGTAGTTGGTTGCGCTTCAGAATCGACCGACATCGGGTTTCTTCCGTTCGTGGGAGGTAGAGGCGAAATCACTCAGATTTCTGGAACATCGTTGCAGATTGTCATCTCTCAGGGTACTGTGACCAACGACACTCCTGCCGGAGACGATGAGTCGTTCTGTTGGCCGTGGATCGCAAGGCAGGGGCTTGCCCTCAATGGGGCAAATCAAAACTCAACTCAAGGGGCATAAATGAGACGGTCATCGACAGTGCGAATACTGGGAGCCATCACGTGTGCGATGTTGCTTACGGTTGGAGCCGCTGCATGCGGTTCGAGCAATGGCAGCGGGTCATCGGGCGGCAATACCACTGGGGTCACCGACACCACGATCAAGATCGGTGTTGCGGTTTCCGATCTCGATGGTCTTCGTGCCGCCGGCATCGCTCTTGCCCCGGCATTGACCACCCAAAACCTTTCAAAGCGCGTCACGTCGTATTTCGATGCGTGGAATGCTGCTGGTGGCATTAACGGCCGCAAGGTCGAAGGGATCGTGCTGACATGGGATCCGGTGAAGCCTGCAACTGGCCAGAAAGTCTGTGACGACGCCACCATCAATAACGAGTTGTTCGCGTTCATTAACGCTAATGGTCTTGGCGCGAAGTACATCGAGTGCATCGTCGCTGCTGGTGTCCCATCCTTCTTCGGCGACGTGGCCCCGCAGTCAGCCCACGACACCGGATGGTTGACTTCAACAAAGGCGCCAGTGGAAACCAATGCTGCAGCAGGAATCAAGGCAGCGATCGATTCGGGACGTATCAGCAAGAGTGCAGTGGTTGGGATCTTGTCGGGTAACGGGCCAGAACACATTGCCGCGACCGCAACCGCAAAGGCCGCGCTTGAGGCAAACGGCAATAAAGTCACTGTTGCTCAGGTCAATACCCTTCAGGGTGATCCAGGAATTCAGAACACTGAATCGGCAGCCGCTGTCAACACGTTCAAGGCCGCCAATGTGACCGATGTAGTTGTTGCTCTTCAGTTCACTGCTTCTGGTGGATTCTGGGACAACGTCGTAGGCAACAAGTGGAACTTTTCAATTCTCGATGTTGCTTCTTCGATGTGCTCGGCCTATGGCGGTAAGAGCCTTAAGGCATCAGCAGTCGGTAGCGTCTGTTTCACTTCTGATGGTGACTCAACGACGTCCGATGGAAAACTGCGACCTGAAACTGATTTCGAGAAGCAGTGTCGAGCAACTTACGACGCACTCGTCGTCAATGATTTTGTTGGAGCAAAGTCCTACGCCGGCGTGCCTTCAGGTGAAACCCGCACACTTCCCGACGGTATGAAGGTCAGCTCTGACTATCCACCGAATGAGTGCATGTTCGCAGACGTCATCAAGAAGGGCCTGGAAAAGGCAGGAAAGAACCTGACCCGTGAGAGCTTCATGAAGGCGGTTCGCGGCCTTGGGGACCTGCCTTACGCGCTCGGTTCCGATGGCAAGGGTTCGCAGACTCCAGGCAAGTCATACCTGGCGCTCTATGTCCACGCTGACAAGTTGACCGCTGCCCCGACCGGTACGGCGAAAAATGCCAATGGCACCTACAACAACTGCCCCGTTGATATTCAGTGCTGGGTGCCCGTTGATAGCAAGTGGTATTCGATTTCGTGACGAATCGTTCGGACCCCTGAGCGAATGGAGGGCGTCGGCTTCGGCCGGCGCCCTCTTTTTATTTCTTGCCTGACACGGGTCTTAGCCGTTTTCCGCCACGTTGACTTGTTCTCGCTTCACTGTCTCTACGTTAAGGGAGTTAGGTGGTTGCAGATCCGCCGTTGATCGCGATGGTTTGGCCAGTTACCCAAGTGGCTTCTTCCGAAGCGAGGTAGACACACGCGTAACCGATGTCGGTTCCCGTGCCGAGTCTTCCTGCAGGAACCGTCTTTGCGATCTTCGCAGTAACCGTTCGCTGGTCTTCGGAGATTCCGGGTTCATCGCGTTGCATGAGGCCAAGCGCAAGGGTGTTGGCAGTAACGCCGTCTCCAGCGTTCTCCATCGCAATGTGGCGCATAAAGGAAATGCCTGCGCCTTTGCCCGCTCCGTAGATAGAAACACCGATGTTCAAACCCTGGGTGCCTGCTCCAGAAGAGATCGTGATGATGCGACCCCAACCGCGCTCGCACATGCCGTCAAGCACAGCCTTTACGCAATTGAGCACGCCATAGAGATTCACATCGACATATGGTCCCCATTCCTCGCGCGGAAGGTCTCGGAATTTCACGGCGCGCATCGACGGCGGGATACCGGCGTTGTTCACC
>CAEZVC010000144.1_pt1 | contig 5438 bp, 5 predicted proteins | sample 7264641 | NCBI WGS metagenome assembly CAEZVC01 (sample SAMEA6813845, study PRJEB35770) | uncultured Microthrixaceae bacterium | biome: Freshwater; feature: Freshwater reservoir; material: water | place: Czech Republic | collected 2017-05-23 | depth 0.5m m
CAGCGACTGAAGAAAAGCGCCTCTGAAGTGAAGGCAATGCTCGATGTTCCCGAACCGGCCAAGACGCCCGGTGGTCGTCCGAATTCGCGTAACCCGCGTTCGGCGACTCCGTCAGCGTCTGGTCGGCCGAAGCGTGGCGGCCCAAGCAGCGGACGCCGTGGTTCCGGCGGCGGGCCAAGTTCCGGTTCCGGTTCCAGCGCTCGCTCTGGTTCTGGATCAAGTTCGCGATCTGGCTCAGGCGGTCGATCATCCGGTGGTGCTGGTGGGTCAACCTCCGGCTCCCGTCAGGGATCGAGCCGTTCTGCTGGTCGACAGGGCGGACGCTCGCGTTAGGCGCGAAGATCCTCTTATGAATTTCTTCGAAGCGAGCATGAAGATCAATGAAGCCGAGATTCTCGATATCGAAACAGCCGAACTTCTCGTCCGACTCGAAAACAGTGGCGATGTTCTCTACAACGAACTTGCGGCCCGTTTGAATAACGAAGAAGCCGCCGAGCTTCTTCGTAAGAACGGGCGCGAAGAAGTTGGTCACGCTCGTCGCGTGATGAAGGTGATTTCACTCAAGACCGGCACCGAGTACGTGCCTTCGGCCGAGGTGCTCGAGAAGTTCGAAGTTGATCTTCCCGATTCGGTCGACGCGTCGGCATTGCCGATGATCGTCGAGGGCGAACTCCAAGGCGACCTCGGCTACCAAAAGTGGGCCTCGCACGAAACCGATCCGGAAATCATCGAGCTGTTGCTTCGCAATGGCCGAGAAGAAACCAAGCACGCCGAGCGGATCAAGCAGGCAATCGAAATTTTGGCCTCGGCCGAGGTTGCGCAGTAGCGCACTAGCAACACACAACGTCGTCGCACTACCTGCTCGAAATGGGGCAGAATCATATTCCACTTAGGGGAGGACATGACATGGCAATGACCATGATGCGTTTCAACTGCATCCAGCCAGGACTCGAGCCAAATGAGATGGCCGATCGATACAACGCCATGCTCGACATGGCTCAGGTTCTTGATGAACTTGGTGGCGGCATGGTGACGCTCGAAGAGCATCACGGCGCCGAAAACGGTTGGAGTTCCTCTCCGCTCACAATGGCTGCAGCAATTCTCAGCCGCACGAAGAACGTTTCCGTTTCGCTTTCGGCGTTGCTCGTTCCTTTGCATGACCCGCTGCGCATTGCCGAAGACATGGCGGTCATCGATCTGATGTCGAAGGGTCGCCTCACCGTCATTGGTGGAATTGGCTATCGCCCGAGCGAATACGCAGCACACGGCAAGTCATGGGCCGATCGCGGAAAGATCATGGACGAATGTGTAGAGGTCATGCTCAAGGCATGGACCGGTGAACCGTTCGAATACCGCGGCACCACCGTGCGAGTCACGCCGCGCCCGTACACGCAACCACATCCGATGTTCCTTCTTGGTGGAACCTCAAAGCCCGCAGCTCGTCGCGCGGCACGCTTTGGTCTCCCCGTGATGTGGGCGGCTCCGGTTCCGGAAGTTGAAGCGCATTATTACGAGAAGTGCGCCGAGTACGGCACGCAAGGTTTTGCAATGTCGCCGCCAGAAGGTTTCCATCACACCTTCTTCGCGCAAGACGTCGACGCCGGATGGGCCGCTATGGGCGAGCACATCCTTCATGAGGCCACGACCTATTCCTCATGGCAGACCTCCGACATCAAGTCTTCGGCACATTCGCATGCCAAGACCGTGGGCGAACTCCGCGAAGAGGGTCTGTACCAGGTTGTCTCTCCGGCTGAAGCGGTCGAAGAAGCGAAGGCTGCTGGCGATATGGCCGTCTTCTCAATGCACCCACTTTGCGGTGGCATGCCGATTTCGGAAGGTTGGAAGCAGGTCGACCTGCTTCGCAACGAAATCCTTCCCGCACTCGCCTAATCGATTCCGGCGGCAGCGATGCCGCCGGAGTTGTACCTTTCAGGAACTGACACACCGATCTACCGGGGGAACTCACATGAGCACAAATAACTGGGGCCGTTGGGGCGCCGACGACGAGCGCGGAGCGCTCAATCACCTCACTCCAGAGGTCATCAAAGCTGCTGCAGCTTCGATCACGACGGGCAAGGTCTACAGCCTTGGCATTCCGATCCAGGGCCAGGGTGTTCCGTTGCTTGATTACCGCGGAACGCCAATGCGTCTGACGCTGCAAGACGGCACCGACGACGGCATGTACGCCAGTTACGGTGCAAAAGAAGGAACAGGCGCCCACGAAGACGTGCTCGTCATGGCCTCGCACACCACCTCACACATGGACGCTCTTATCCATGTGTATGAGGACCACAAGCATTACAACGGTGTTCCTTACGGCGAGATGCGCGCACTTGGTGGTGCGGGCAAGCTTGGTATCGAAAAGGTCGACAGTTTCGCGGCTCGCTCAGTCATTCTCGACATCGTGAAGCTCAAGGGTGCCGACAAGTGGCTTGAGCCCGGCACCATGATCATGGCGGCCGATCTTCAGGCTGCTGCAGCTGCGCAGGGCGTTGAAGTTCGCGCTGGCGACGTTGTCCTTATTCGTACCGGTCATCTCGATATGTGGTGGGCCAACAATGCCGCCGGCGAACCAGAAGGTTTCGCGCAGGCTGGTATCGGTTCCGATGCTGCCGAGTGGCTTGCATCAATGGATGTCACTGCTGTCGGTTCCGACAACGCAGCTGTCGAAGTCATTCCGTTTGACAACAATGACTTTCTTATCGTGCACAAAATCCTGTTGGTGCAGGCAGGCATCTTCATGCTCGAGCATCTCGATCTTCGTCAGCCGTGTGAAGACGGCAACTACGAAGGAGTCATTGCCGTGTCGCCGCTCAAGGTCACGGGCGCAACGGGTTCGCCGATCAATCCGGTGTTCATTTCCTAAGCGTTTGTTTGTGCAACGGGCCCCGGCTTCGGTCGGGGCCCGTTTGCGTTTTGCTGTGCACTGATGAATCGGGCGTTCATTCCGTGAGCCAGAATGAATCTATGGCAATCACGACGGTGCTGTTCGATCTCGATGGAACCCTCATCGACAGCAGCCCAGGTATTCGTCGTTGTGTCGATGAGTCACTTGCGCACCACGGATTTCCTGCGATTACCGATGAACAGTTTTCTTCGTTCATCGGGCCTCCGCTGACAACAGGATTCGGCTCAGTGGTTGCCGATGACACACTGGTTGACTCGCTTATCACGGTGTACCGCGAGCACTACGGAGCCGGCGGAATGTATGAGTATTCGGTCTATGACGGAATTTCTGAACTCCTCACGTGTTTGAATGACGCGGGTTTCCGCCTTGCGGTTGCTACTTCGAAGCGCACTGGGTTTGCTCGACCAGTCGTTGAACACGCTGGACTCGCTTCGAAGTTCGAAATCGTGGTGGGCTCAGAACGCGACGGTGCCGGTGCCGAGAAACCGGTGGTCATGGGTTCAGTGTTTGAGCAGCTCGCAATTACCGACCCAGGAGCGGTCGTGATGATTGGTGATCGCGAACATGACGGTCATGGTGCAGCAGCGCTCGGTACTCACTTCATTGGAGTGTCGTGGGGCTTTGGGGACTACGAGGAATTGCTGGCTGCCGGCGCAACCCAAGTCGCCGATCACCCCTCTGAAATTGAGGCCTTCGTCGCGTTTATTTCCTGACGATTCACGAAAACTACGGCGCTAAACCGTGTGCAGCGGGGTCCGATGTGGGAGTGTGTCGCCCATGTCAAAGCGCACCCAAATCCTTTCTGTTCCGGCTCTTGTCGTCATTGTGGGCTCCGTTCTTCTGGCGGCCTGCGGAGGAAGCAGTAGTTCGAAGGCCGCGACGCCGGCGCCGCTGCCAGCTCGATCGGGTACCTACGCAGTTGGCCACGACACCATCTCTATTCCTGATCCAGCAACCGGGAAAACAATTAGCGCCGATCTTTGGTATCCGGCAGCTTCGGGAGCGACCGGGACAGCCACTCGTTACTCACTTCTCCCGACTGCGTATTTCGATTCGAAGGTTGCGATCGAAAAGGCGCCAATCAACAACGCTGGTGCTTTCCCGTTTGTTGTGTATTCGCATGGAAGTGGCGGCCAGAGTTTCGTTGCATCGTTCCTCACTGAAGACATTGCCAGCCATGGCTATGTCGTGTTGTCGGCAAATCACGCGGGCAATACCGCCGCCGATCAATTGCTTGGAACCTCTGTGTCAGAGGATCAAAATGATTTTCTTCGCCCGAACGTTGTCGAAGCCGAAATCAATTGGGCCCTTGCTCAGTCATCTGGTTCGGCCAGCGCGTACCCAGTGCTCAAGGGCGCCATCGACGAAAAGCGCATCGGTCTCGTGGGTCACAGCTACGGCGGCTACACCGCACTCGCAACTGTTGGTGGTCACACCGGTCCGGCCGGAACAACCAAGCCCGATCCTCGGATCAAGGCTGTTGTCGGTCAGGCCCCGTATACCCGTCGACTTTCTGACTCTGAACTCGCCGGAATCAAAATCCCCGTGATGTTGATGGTCGGCACGAAAGACATCACCACACCGTTGGCTTCTGATTCGCAGCGTCCTTTCGATCTCATCACTGGTCCTCCTGTGGTGCTTGCAGTCATGACGGATGCTGCCCATCAGTCATTCACCGACGTGTGTATGTACCTCGATGAAATCCCGAAGTTGCCTGCCGCTCCGGCATTGGTTGCGGCAGCGATCCAGACACAAGCCAAAGAGGGTTGCGGAGCAGGTTTCATGCCGTATGCCCGTGACCTTGAACTGGCATCAGGTCTCACCATCGCATTCCTCGATGAATTTGTTGCTGGCACACCAAATGCATCGTGGTTCTCGGGTAAGACCGCAACGATTAGCGCCCCCGACATCGCCATTTCTGTCAAGCGATAGGTCAAACCGCTAAGAGCGACGCTTCACCATTTGAACGCCAACAGGTTTGGTAGGTTCGAAGCGTGAATCCAGTCGCTCTTGCAATTGCTGCGTTTATTACTGCGGCGATTGGAACTTTGGGTGGTTTGGGTGGAGCAATTCTTCTTGTTCCCATTCTTGTGTTGTCGGGAATGGAGGCGAAATACGCGGCGCCATTGGGTTTAGTTTCGGTTGCCGCCGGCTCGCTTGCCGCAGCGCCTCATCAACTCAAAGCCCAAGTTGTGAACCAGCGCCTTGGGGTCGCGACTGAGATTGCTGCTTCTTCTGCGGCCTTGATCGGAGCCCTTGTTTCTGGCCTTCTTGGTCATGCGTTGCTTTCTGTGCTGTTGGGTGTTGTCGCGTTAGTTGCTGCATTTGCTGGAGCGCGTCGTAAGGGCATCCGAAATCTTCCCGATCCAACGCTGTCTATCGCTGATGTTGGCGAAATCCCGGGAACGCTCGCCGGCGTCTATCCGTTGGGTGACGAATTCGTGCCGTATCGCGCCAATCGCTTGCCTCTTGGTTTGTTGGGAATGGGGATGGCTGGTCTGATCTCCGGTCTGTCAGGCGTTGGCGGCGG
>CAEZVC010000173.1_pt1 | contig 4273 bp, 2 predicted proteins | sample 7264641 | NCBI WGS metagenome assembly CAEZVC01 (sample SAMEA6813845, study PRJEB35770) | uncultured Microthrixaceae bacterium | biome: Freshwater; feature: Freshwater reservoir; material: water | place: Czech Republic | collected 2017-05-23 | depth 0.5m m
GATGCCTCTCAACCGGAAGCCTCAAATCTCAATCCCCGACCGAACGACGACACACCCAACTCGGCGATCGTTCCGCTCGGGCCCAGCCGTCGAATCTGCCTCTACACCTCAGTCGGGACCGATCTCGTTGTCGACCTCACTGGTTGGTTTGGAAGCGGTGGCGCTCCGTTCCATTCGCAGGATCCGGATCGAGTTCTCGACACGCGTAATGAAACTCTTCGACCTGATGGTGGCATCGGCAACTTGCCCGCTGAAAGCCAACTCATCATCCCAATCGCTGGAACTGGTCAAGTCCCAGCGGGAGCGAGCGGCGTTGCCGTCAACATCACCGTTGTGAGTCTGGCACAAGCAGGATTCGTCACTGCCTATCCGTGCAATGTCCCGATACCAAATACGTCGAGTGGAAATTTTCTCGCTGCAACCACGCGGGCAACCTCAGGACTCTTCGCACTCGGCCTAAACGGTTCACTCTGTATCTATTCATCACAGACAGCCGACATCATCGTCGACGTCACTGGTTGGTTCGGCGACACCACGGGAGCACGCCTCACGCCGATCGTAGGAACTCGAGTCGTTGATTCCAGGAACGGGACGGGGTGGTCGAACGCGCTCGCCGCAGGTGAGACACGACCGTTCGATCCGACTCTCGGCGGAACACTCGCAGTCGGCTCTACGGCAGTTATCGATGTCGTTGCCACCGGCGCAACTGACTCTGGTTATCTCACGTTCTTCCCGTGCGGAACACCAATGCCCGAGACCTCATCGCTCAATTTCTCGATCGGGGTTGATTCCACCAACTCCGCGATCATCGCTTCCGGCTCCGACGGCACAATCTGCGTCTTCGCGAACGTCGAAACTCAGGTCGTCATCGACGTCATGGGTTCTCTCGGTGCTCCCGGAGCACTGCGATCACTTTCCGTGAGCGGGCACCAACTGAACCCTACGTTCGAACCTGATGGCCATGACTACGGGATCATCTGTTCTGCCACTGGAGAGACGTGGACCATCCAGGGACAAGGTGTTCCTGGCTCATCTGTCTCGGTGGTCGGCGCAGATCCTTCGGGAACGATTTCCGTTGTTGAGAACCAACTCATCACGGTCACAGTCACCCTCGCCAGCGGCGCAACAGATTCTTATTTCATCCGCTGTCTGCCGCATGACTTTTCGAATCTCAACGTCACGCGCAATGACGATCCCACTCCTGGCTGGTACATGATCTCCACCGGATTCGGCGCGTCCGATGGATCAGGAACGTGGACGGTCATTCTCGATTCCCATGGAGCCGTGGTCTGGTACCACCAAACATCGCAGCCGGTCATCGATTTCAAGCGTCTACCGAACGGCAACTTGGCATGGGTCAACATCCTCGGCGCAACATTCGGGACCAATCCAACAGGCGCCTATGAAGAACACGCAGTAAATGGTTCCCTCGTTCGAACATGGTCGACCATCGACACGACAACAGATCACCATGACATGAAGATGCTTGCGAACGGCAACGTCATGATGCTTTCCTACCACCAGCGCACTGGCATCGACGTTTCTGCGCTCGGCGCCGATTTCACGAATTCAGAAACAGTGTTCGACGCATGGATCCAAGAGATCACGCCGGTCGGCGCCGTCGTATGGGAATGGCACAGCGAGGATCACATTGGCATCTCCGAGACAACTGCGCAGCTCGATGGAGTGAACATACGCGTGGCAGTTTCCGGCGCAGTCGATCTCGTGCACATCAACTCTGTCGATGTCGATCCAACAACTGGTGACCTCATCGTTTCGATGCGTCACACCGACGCAACGTATCGAATTCGTCGTTCGCCCGCACTAGCAGGTGATGGGTCGATCATTTGGAAATTAAGCGGTAACGCTCCCACCGAAGTCGGTGCCCAACACCTGACGCTCGTCGGCGATCCCTACGGTGGCACCCGACGTCAACACGATGCGCGGATTCTCCCGAACGGAAACATCACGATTTTCGATGACGAAAGCGGACGAACTGCTGAAACAGCGAGAGCCGTGGAGTACGCGATCAACAACAACGCCGGAACGGCGACCATGGTTCGAGAGTGGCGTTCTCAGTCCGGTCCATCAGCAGCGATGGGCGGTACTCGACGCCAAAGTGATGGCTCGATTGTGATCTGTTGGGGATCGAGTCCTCCGCTCTTTACCGAAATCGATCCGTTTGGCAGCATCCTTCTAAATGTCGAACAACTCCCAACAGGTGCGGGTTACCGCATCGTGAAGGAGCCCCTGACATCGTTCAATGCGGCAACACTTCGCGCGGCGGTGTCCTGAACTTTTCAGAAGTTCTCGAAGCCGAAGTCAAAATCGATCACTGAACATCGACTGTATTCAGGAAAGTCGTTTGGCGATGCTCACTTCGTGTCCGGCAGGATCAACGATGTGGAAGTACCGCTCTCCCCACGACGCATCTGATGGCCCCATCGATGACGTGTATCCCGTCCGAACGAACGCGTCATAAACGGCGTCAACATCATCGACCCACAGAATGAATCGGCCCCACACGCGAGTTGGTCGAACCCAGGTGGCGTCGAGTTGCAGGTTCAAAAACTGCTCGTTGCCGAGTTTGAGTGTCGTAAATGACGACTGGGCGCCACCAAACACCAGTTCCGATTCCAGAACTTCATAAAACGCGACTGAGGCCGCCATATCGGCGGTGACCAACGTGATCGCATTTATCGACTCAACTCGTCCAGCCATACCTCTCTATTGAGCCACATCAACACGCCCGATCCAAGGGTCAGTCGATAGGACACATGGTTATCGCCCGAACTAGGGTCGCAAAATGGCCTCCAACGTCACCAAACTCTTCCGCGCTCGACTCGTCCGGCTTTCGGTAATCGCAGCGGCAGGTATTGCCGTTCTGACCCTCTCACTCGTGGTTTCGAACGGGTCGGCAACGAACGCCGAAGCCGCAGGTACCAGCAGCACGGCGAACGGCGGAGCGAGTCTTTGCTACGGCGAGGTCGCTATTACCCAACAGAACGCTGACACCGCGACGATCATCGACCAAAACACTGACCTTGTGACACACACATTCGGCGTCGTTGCCACACCGGCTCCAACAGCATTCTCTGGTGATGGCCGACTTTTGTTCGTTGGCGGCATTGGTATTTCCGTCATTGACACTTCAACAAACACAGTGATTCAAACTCTTCCTCTCCCCGGCCTTCATGTCAGTCACCTGACGACAAACTTCGACGGATCGATGCTGTACGCCCTCTCATATGACGGTTCCACAGCAGAACTCACCCTCATCGATCGAACGACGGGATTTACTCTGGCTTACCGCCCGATCGATGCAACTGCTCACTACCCCCTCGACGTACTTCTTTCAGCCGACGGTTCCACGCTTTGGTACATCGACGGCACCTACCCAACCTCCACCGCCATGGAACTGAACCCGGCGACGCTGGCTCTCGTGAGCTCGACCGCTCTTCAGGCGTATTCGACTCAGTCAGCACTCCACGGGAACACGATCTATTTCGGTGATTGGAACGGCAACGGCGTCCTCGCCATGAACACCCAAACCCACGTTCTTGTTCCGGTAGGGCCAACCGGTTTCGTCCGGGCGGTCAACATCTCGCCCGACGGCAACACGATGTATTCAATCAACGGTCAAAGCGCTCAATTGATCGTGACAAATCTCATAACGAATACTTCGATGAGTGGATTACAGCTCAGCACCATTGCCCCACTTCAGTGGATTGCTGGCATTGCAATCACCGCCGACGGCTCAAAGTTGTATGTCAGCAACTCGAATTACGCGCAGGGCGGGCTCATCGCGATTGCCACCGCCTCGCCGAATGCTGGGACGTTCATCCCTATGGAGATTTACGCAAATGCGAGCACCTGTCCGCTCGCAAGCGACCCGGCTTCGATCGTCACGACGACCACCGTGGCCTCTGATCCTGTCGCACCATCGTTCACTGGCTAACCCGCGTGCGGTCTCGCCCTGGGCGCGACACAATCAGTGGATGGCTCTGACCATCACTCCCCTGCCCGCGGCACTTGGCGCAACCGTTACTGGGCTCGATCTTTCGAACGGAATCAGCAACGAACTCGTCGACTTGTTGCATCACGCCTGGTACGAGCATCTGGTGCTGTTCTTTCCCGAAGCGCACCTCACCCTCGATCAACACATTGCGCTGGGCGAAACCTTTGGACGGCTCGCCGCGACAACAACGGGCGACGAGGACTACCGAGGCCAGCCAACGCTCGGGCAGAACGGTGAGGTACTCGTTCTTGATGC